>Ga0351948_1033_pt1 | contig 16416 bp, 20 predicted proteins | sample BONcelT113001G14_FD_206852 | JGI IMG/M metagenome (GOLD analysis project Ga0351948, IMG submission 206852) | Enriched cells from coal bed in the Powder River Basin, Montana, United States - BONCAT cells T11 rep3 HSBNCT.T11.300.1.G14 ...
AGCGAGCTTGGCGGTGAAGTGCGCGTGGTCTGTTACCTTGCGCGCGATGAAGAACTGCGGGGGCGCCTGGATCAGATAAAATACCGCATGGAGGACCTTTTAAAGCTTTCGGATGACGAATGGAATGTAGGAAGCGGACGGATTGCCACGCGCGTGGTTCATCAGGATGACTGGGCAAATGCCTGGAAGAAATTTTACACGTCCGTGAAAGTGGGGAAAAATCTGGTTGTTGTTCCCACATGGGAGCACTACCAGCCTGAGGGCAAAGAGATCGTCATCCATTTGGATCCCGGTATGGCCTTTGGAACGGGTACGCATGAAACGACGGTGATGTGCATGCAGATGCTGGAAAATATCGTTCGTCCGGGGGACACCATGCTGGACGTCGGCTGCGGAACAGGCATACTGTCGCTGTGTACCGCGCGGCTGGGCGTCAAAAGAATCATAGCGATCGACAAAGACCCTGTCGCGATCCGCGTATGCAAAGAAAACGTTGCATTAAACGGCTTACAGAAGAGAATTAAAGTAGTGCAGGGAGACTTACTGGACAAGCCCTATGCGAAGGTGGATATCCTTGCGGTGAATATCGTTACGGACGCTATTATTGAGGTTATCAAACAAGTATCCGAAGTTATGCACGAGCATACGCAAATGATCTGCTCGGGTATTATAAAGGACAGGGAGCAGGACGTATTCTTAGCGCTTGACCAGGCCGGGCTTATTGTGGAGGAACGCATGGAAATGGGAGAATGGGTCGCACTGCGCGCCGCATATGCAGAATAATTCAACAGGGGTTACGCAAACGCAGATAGACCGGGCTTTTTGGCAGCTTAACATGCAAGCCGCAATCAGCCAATAAGAAAAAAACGGGAAAGCATGGGTACCGCTTTGCCGTGCGGATATAAAAGAGCACACCAAAAGCACCTGAACGAATCCTTGCTTTGCCGCCGGCAAGTGTTTTTTTTAATACAACCATAGCGCGTTTGCTATCTCAGATACGAAACGGGGAAATTCATGAAAACTGCGGCATTCTATACGCTTGGGTGCAAAGTTAACCAATACGAGACGCAAGCCATGACCGAAAGCATGGAACGCGCCGGCTATGACGTGGTCGATTTTTCGTGGAAGGCAGACGTATATGTCATCAATTCATGCACGGTCACGGGGACGGGCGATAAAAAAACGCGGCAGATGGTACGCAAGGCGCACCGCGCCAATCCGGACGCGGTAATTGCCGTAGCGGGCTGCTATGCACAGCGCGCGGCGGACGAACTCCTGAAGCTGCCCGGCGTTCGGATAGTGCTGGGATCAAGGCATAAAGGCCGGATTGCCGGGTTGGTAGAACGCGCTTTTGAGACGGGTCAACCGGTTCATGCGGTAGAGAGCGTTACAGACGTACCGGAATATGAAAGGCTGCTGGTCACAAAAAAACCTGCGCACACCCATGCTTATATCAAGATACAGGACGGCTGCAACCGATACTGCAGCTATTGCATCATCCCGTATGCGCGGGGGCCTGTGCGCAGCCGTCCGGTCGGGGATGTGGTGTATGAAGTGAAGGTGCTTGCCAAAAGCGGCTGCATTGAGGCCGTGTTGACCGGGATACACGTTGCTTCCTACGGAGTGGATCTGCAAAATGATGTGCGCCTGCCGGATATCATTGAAGCGGTACATCAGGTTGACGGGATCAAACGGATACGCTTAAGCTCACTCGAACCCCTGGTGCTCACGGATGCATGGATCGAAAGGCTGCGGGTGCTGCCCAAGCTGTGCGAACATTTTCATCTTTCTCTGCAAAGCGGCAGCGATGCCGTGCTTAGGCGCATGCGCCGCAGATATTCGACGGATGAATTTGCCGGCCGCGTACGTGCGCTTCAAGAAGCATTCCCCGGATGCGCTGTTACAACCGATATCATGGCTGGGTTTCCGGGCGAGACCGAAGAGGAGTTTAATGAGACTCTGGCGTTTGTTAAGAAGATCGGGTTTGCGCGCTGCCATGTGTTTCCGTATTCGATGCGCCCGGGCACCGATGCCGCCGTTATGACAGCGCAGGTACCCAGAAGCGTGAAGGAAGAGCGCGTTCGCTTATTGATAGCACTTGGAAAAGAACTGGAGCAGGAGTTCGTTAATCGGCAGGTCAATCAGGTGCAGGGCGTGCTTTGGGAGACATGTGAAAGCGGGATTCTGCAAGGATATACATCCCGGTATGTGCGCGTCTGTGCACCCGGCCCTGAAGCATGCGTGGGGACGCTGTCCTTAGCGCGGATGAATAAGGCCGGAGAAGACGTGGTATTCAGTGAACTGGTTGGTTAAGGAAGTTAAACAAGACCATGAAACGAGTAAAGGAGTGGAACCGTTGAAAGATTGCCTTTTTTGTAAGATCGTGAACAAAGAGATCCCGTCGGACGTAGTGTATGAGGACGAACAGGTTCTTGCATTCAAGGATATCAATCCGCAGGCACCGGTCCATGTTCTGGTGATAACGAAAGCGCATTATGAGAACCTGGCAGAGGCCGTGCGGGCCGATGCAGGCCTGGTTGCCAAAACACTGGCGGTGCTTGCCGGGATCGCAAAAGAACTGGGACTGGAGGAAACAGGCCACCGCGTTGTAGCAAACACAGGAAAAGACGGATACCAGACCGTGAATCATCTGCATTTTCATCTGCTTGGGCGGAGGAAGCTGGGATGGCCGCCGGGCTGAGGGTGTGAATTTATGTGTATTGACATCACAAAATCCACTGGAGTATAATAGGTACGAGTTTACGAAAAAGGCCGTTCATGCCCGACTGCTGAAAGTGGAGGGGGGGAAGAGTAAAATGTCCGAAATCCGTGTTGGCGAGAATGAGACTTTGGAAAGTGCATTGAAGCGTTTTAAACGCAAATGCGCACGGTCCGGCGTCCTGGCAGAAATTCGAAGGCGAGAACACTATGAAAAACCCAGCGTTAAAAGAAAGAAAAAGGCCGAAGCGGCCCGCAAACGGAAATACTAGATGCGAGCTGTGAGGGAAAAAAGAAGACTCTCCCCGATTTAAATTATAACATATGTTTTCAAGGGCATGAAAAGGCAACCGTGAAAAATATCGATAACTAACAGGAGCTGAGCTGGTCTCGGCTCTTTTTTATTGGCCTGAAGCGTTTGTCCGCTATCATGCGACCGCCTTTCAAAGCATATGGATATGTAGAATATGCTTGGAGGGAAACGGATGAAGCCGACGCCCGAAAAAGTAAAAATGAAACTCTCAAATATGTTCGACCTGCCGGCAGACGTTGTTTTGGATCTTCCGCGGTATATGCTGGTGGGTAATTCCAGCCTGCTTATCGAAAACCATGAAGGGATACTGGAATACCATGAAACGCTGATCCGTATAGCCACAAAAGACGGCACGGTGAGCGTGGTTGGGCAGGGACTGGAACTGGAACAGATAAGCACCGAAGAAATCATGATCAGCGGGCATATCAGCGCGCTTAAGTGGCCTGAATAAGGCGGTGAGGAGCCGTTTATGAGGATATGGCATTCCCTTAGGGGATATGTTATGATTAAAATTGAAGGCGTGCATTTGGAGCGTTTCCTGAACCTGTGCATGCTGGAAAAGATCGGCATATGGGGAGTCAGCAGAAAATCGCGGACCGTTATGTTCGCAAAGATCGGCGTTAAGGATTTCCCGCGTCTTAGAAAAGTGGTCCGGCGTGGGAGCTGCCGTGTTTCCATAACACGGCGACAAGGCGCGTTGTTCTGGTTTACACGCTTCAGGTTCAGGAAGTTCCTGTTGGCCGGTGCGGTAATGGCTGTTGCCCTGGTCTATCTGCTCTCTTCCTATGTCTGGTCTATTGAGTTAATCGGCGTTTCCGTGAACGAACAGGCGGTGTATATGCAACAGCTGAAAGAACAGGGCGTGTATATCGGCATGTTCAGCGATTCAATACGCCTCAGGGACATTGAAGACAGTTTGATCGTGAACAACGAAGATGTGGTATGGGCCTGTGCGCAGCTTTCGGGGGTTAAACTCAGCATCGAGGTCGTCAAAGGGGAGGAAGCCCCCGAACTTACGGATACGCAGACGCCAAAGCATGTTATAGCCACAAAGGATGCCGTCATAGACTCGATGACGGTGCTGGAAGGCAAGCGTACGGCTGAGGACGGGCAGACGGTGACACAGGGCCAGGAGCTTATCAGCGGTGTCTTTGAATATGAAGACAAGCCTGCGCGCTATGTGCATGCGCAGGGTGAAGTCTTAGGGCGCGTCTGGTATTCAAAAAAAGTCTCGCTGCCCGCAAACACAATCAACGCCACCGATACCGGCAGGATGCATACGGTGCGGTATTTATACATAGGCGGATGGGAGATTCCGTTAGATTCCGAAACCGAACCTTTTGAGAACTCGCGCAAAGAAACGGTGACGTATGATCTCATCAGCGACGGCCTGTTCGTAAAGGCACAGCTCAAAGCCATTCATTATTACGAACAAAATGTAGAGAGCGTCCCGGCCGACATGGAAGAGCTGAAGATAGCCGCCAAAACAAATGCGTGGGAAGCGGTAAAACAGCAGCTGCCGACGGATGCGCTGATCAAAAACCGCGATTATGTCTTTTGCATAGAGTCCGGAAGGCTGATCTGCGAGGTGCGCGTGGAAACACTCGAAAAAATCGGCAAGATCGTGAAACTGAATACCCCATAAGGAGGAAAGAGTTTGGAGCTAAAAGGTGCACAGTCTGGACAGGCTGTGGAACGGACGTTATCGGTCGATACCATAGAGCAGCTGATAACGTTGTTCGGGAAGTTCGACGAGAACGTGCGGATCATCGAATCTGAAACGAATGTGGTCATTAACGCACGCGAGCGCGAAATCAGCATCATCGGTTCGGAGGAAATGGTGCAGGTCGCCGCCGAGGTAATGAGCCGTCTGCTGGACATGATCCGCAAGAAAGAAGAGATCGACAAGGGCCGCATACGCTATGCGATTGATCTGGTTAAAGAAGGACGGGGCGAATGCGTCGGCGAGCTGATGTCGGACGTCGTGGCCATAACACAAAAGGGGCGGCCGGTGCGCTGTAAAACCCTGGGACAGCGCAAATACATACAAGCCATCCGCGACAACACCGTGGTGCTGGGCGTAGGCCCTGCCGGAACAGGCAAAACGTATCTGGCGGTGGCGATGGCGGTACTGGCCTTTAAAAATAAAGATATCTCACGCATCATCCTTACCCGTCCCGCTGTTGAGGCGGGCGAGAAACTGGGGTTTTTGCCCGGCGATATGCAGCATAAGGTGGACCCGTATCTACGGCCGCTCTATGATGCGCTCTACGACTTTTTGGGCGACGAAACATTCAGGAAGCATCTGGAGCGCGGCACCATCGAGGTGGCGCCGCTTGCCTACATGCGCGGCCGGACGCTCAACGATTCGTTTATCATACTGGATGAAGCGCAAAACTGCACCATCGAGCAGATGAAAATGTTCCTCACGCGCTTTGGCGAAGGCTCGAAAGTGGTGGTGACGGGCGATATAACCCAGACAGACCTGCCCGCTGACCGCAGTTCGGGGCTGAGGCATGCGATGCAGGTGTTAAAGGGCATAGAAGGCCTGGACGTCGTAACGCTCTCAGCCAAAGACGTTGTACGGCACGAGATGGTGCAGAAGATCGTGCGCGCCTATGAACGGGCTGAAAAACGAAAATGAGGATAGAATATGCCTATAGAAATAGAAAATATGCAAGCAGCCGTTGAGGTAGATGATAAAATGCGTTCGTTCATCTGCATGGCTGCAGGACAGACACTTGCCGACGCCTGCTTTGAACTCGGCGTCACGGCAGGCTTCGTATTGACGGACGATACGGGGATCAGGGAACTCAATCTGAAGCACCGCGGAATGGATGAACCGACGGATGTGCTCTCTTTTCCGATGCTGGAGTTTCAACGTCCGTTGCACCCCTTTTATTCCGAAGCGGATTCGGACGGATCGGGCGGGTTGTTGCTGGGCGATATCGTGATCTCGCTCGAACGCGTGCAGTTGCAGGCGCAGGAATACGGGCATGGTTTTAAAAGGGAGCTTGGGTTCATGGTGGTCCACGGCATGCTCCACTTATTGGGTTTTGACCACGATACCCCTATGCAGGAACAGGAAATGTTTGCTTTGCAGGAAAGTATCCTTAGCAATCTGGAACTTGGGCGCATATAAAGGGGACAGCCATTATGCTAAAACGCATTCTCAACAGTTTTAATTACGCCATCAGTGGCATTATGCATTGCTTCCGCACGCAGCGCAATATGCGCATCCATTTTACGATGGCCATCATTGCCGTCATGATGGGTGTGCTTTTGAACATCACCAAAAGCGAGATGCTGATACTGGTGCTCGCCATATTTTTCGTGCTTTTTGCGGAAATGGTCAATACGACGGTGGAAGCCCTGGTGGATATGGTTACCAAAGAGTACCATCCGCTGGCAAAAACTGCAAAGAACATCGCAGCCGGTGCGGTATTGATCGCATCGCTTTGCGCGCTCATCGTAGGATACATTATATTTTTTGACAAAATCATCCGTTTTTCGTCCTTTTCACTCAATTATGTGCGCAGTCTCCCCATATACGTCACGCTGGCCAGCCTGGTCGTGGTGTTTCTGGCCGTTGTCATGATCAAATCGGGGAATTCCAGGGGCACATATCTTCGCGGCGGGCTGCCCAGCGGGCATACGGCGCTCGCGTTTGCACTGTTTACGTCCGTTGCGTTCGTGAGCAAAGAACCGATCACGACAACGTTCGGAGCGATCATGGCGCTTCTGGTGGCCGAAAGCAGGATGGAAAGCGGCATTCATTCCTTCATGGAAGTGCTGCTGGGCGCTATAATCGGTGTTTTGTTAACGGTTGTGATGTACCAGGCCAGCACGCTGCTGTTTGCCTGAAAGAAAGGGTTTATTTTATGGACGAAAAAAATCTGGTGGATAAAGCGCTGCAGGCAAGAGAGAATGCCTATGCACCCTATTCGGGCTTTAGGGTGGGAGCTTGCGTGCGCGCAGAGTCGGGCAAAACGTATACCGGTTGCAATATCGAAAACACAGCATTCAGCGCAACGTGCTGCGCAGAGCGGGTTGCCGTCTATTCCGCTCTGGCGGCGGGAGAAAAAAGCTTTACGCATGTCGCTATAGCATCGGACAGCGCGGAACCCACGTTTCCGTGCGGTACTTGCAGACAGGTCATAATGGAATTCGCGCCGGACGCATGCGTGCTTTGCGCAAACCGCGAGGGCGAATTCGTCTCGTATCCGGCAAAACAACTGCTGCCGCATACGTTCATGTATAAGGCAGGAACAAAGGAGAACATCCATGAATGATGAAGTAGAATTCAAAGCGGGGTTCGTATCCATTATCGGGTGTCCCAATGTGGGAAAATCCACGCTTCTGAATAAAGCGATAGGACAAAAAGTGGCGATCGTATCGGACAAGCCGCAAACGACGCGCTCGAATATCCGCGGGGTGTTGAGCGAAGACGGCTTCCAGATCATTTTCATCGACACGCCCGGCCTGCAAAAGCCCCGCAACAAACTGGGCGAATATATGGCGCGCGAAACCCTGCAGGCCTCCGACCGCGTTGATGCGATCGTGCTGGTGATCGACGGTACGCGCCCACTCGGCCCGAGAGACAAAAATGTCCTGAGCGACCTTGCATCGGTGAAAACGCCTGTCATCGTAGCGGTCAACAAGGCCGACGTGGTGGATCGCGAACAGATGGCGGCTTTGCTTGCAAGCCTGATAGAATTTGATTTTGTGGCGCACATCCTGCCTGTTTCGGCACTCAGGGGCACGAACGTGGATGTGCTGATAAACATCTTAAAGGATTACCTCAAGCCCGGGCCGCAGTATTTCCCGGACGACATGATAACGGACCAGCCCGAACGCGTGCTGGTGGCCGAATTCATACGCGAAAAGGCGTTGCAGCTGCTCTTAGAAGAGGTTCCGCACGGGATCGGCGTGGAGATCCAGCAAATGAAGGAGCGTGAGCGCGACGGTTTGGTGGAGATCTTTGCGACGATCTATTGCGAGCGGGCGAACCATAAGGCGATCATCATCGGAAAACACGGGAGTTTGCTTAAAAGAATAGGCGAGCTTGCGCGTGCGGATATAGAATTTTTGCTGGATGCGCGCGTGTACCTGAACCTGTGGGTAAAGGTGCAGGAAGGCTGGCGTAACAGCGACAGCTTTATTCGTGAACTGGGATACAGATAGACCTTGTGTTAAATATGAATTGGGAACCCAAGTGGAGGGGCAGGGCTTGGCAGCAATAAAAGTAACGGGCGTGGTCGTGCGCACCGTCAACTACCGCGATTATGACCGGATATTAACGCTGTTCACCCGCGAAAAAGGCAGCATGACTGTTTCCGCGCGGGGTGTGCGGCGGACAAACGCGCGCTGGCGTGCAGGCTGCCAGCTTTTTTCCACGGGAGAATACCTGCTCTATGCAAGAGGCACGCGCTATTATCTTTCGCAGGTGGATGTACAGCAGAGCTACTATGAACTAAGAAATAGTCCTCAGACCATGATGCATGCAACTTTCATTTTGAACGTGATGGAGGCGGCCATCGTTAGCGACGAACCGAACGAACCGCTCTATGCTTTGCTAATGCGCGCGCTCGCGCTGTATTGCCATCTGGACACGGATGCTTCGCGCATCACGGATTATGTGCTTGTACAAGCAATGAGAATACTCGGGTTCGGCCTGCAACTGGGCGAATGCGTGCGCTGTCGTGCCGGCAGGAACTTTACACATTTTTCCATATCGTCAGGCGGCGTGGTCTGCACGGACTGCAAGCGAAATTGCGCGGACGGCAAACCGCTGCATCCTGCGCTTCAGGATGCATTGCGTGCTTTATCGGCTGCTCGCGCGGAGGATCTCCCCGCGCTGCCGATACATCCTCAAACACTAAAGAATCTATTGCCTTTATTGGTGGCCTACACGCAGTATCATTTGGACCGCATTTTCAAATCGGCTTCCCTTCTCTATACATTTTCTTCCTGAATTGTAATTTATTTCAAGGATGATAGTGCTTTCCTTTAACAAAACTAAATCATGGACAGTAAAAACGCATACAAAAAACACGGTTTCGTCGGAGTTTTGCTGGTGATATGCATCGTGTTTATCTTGTTATGTTTTCTTATTATTGTACTGCTGGAATCCGGGCATGCGCTCTACGGCAATGCTACGCTTGTACGGTGCGGGGAGGGAGAAAGTTGGCTGTGCTTTATGTGGGTTTGAAAGCCAGTATAAAAAAAACACAAAAAACTGAATTGCGCGTAGGTGATGTGGCGCAGTTGTTTATGGAAGACACGAGTGTTGCGCCTTTTCTGGATGCTGTGCTGGGCGTGGTGCAACCGGGATGGCGGGTTATACGACCGGTGCAGGTTGTACAAACGCTCGTGCAGGTTTTGCCTGAGGGTACAAGCATTCAAATGATAGGCGAACAAAAATGCATGGTCCAGGGGATACCGGCAACCAGGGAAAAGCACCCCTTTGCCAGATTGGGAGCGGTTGTCATTGGAATGCTGCTGTTCTTTGGCGGTGCGTTAACGCTGATGAACTTCCATGCGGATGTGGATATGCCCCGGGTGCATGCGTTGATTTCCACCTTGATCACCGGGAACGAAAACGCGGGTGCGCTGTGGATCAGCATCCCCTATTCCATCGGGATCGGCCTTGGCGTCATTTTCTTCACCGGATTCGGCAAAAAGCGCTCGAACCCCAATTTCTTTGAACTGGAAGAGCAGGAATACAGGGACAAGGTTGAAAAATACCTTCAAAAGAATGAAGCAGGGGACACGAAGGATGGTTGAACATGCGATCCTTATCTTAGCGGGATTGGGACAAGGATTATTGGTGAGCGGAGCAATTATGCTCATCGTGACCATCCTTGATATTCTGCCGCGGTTTTGCGTGCTCTCGGGCATGAAGTGGGGGATCAATGTCTGGGCTGTTATTTTTGCTTCGGGGCTGGGTTTTGCCTGTCTGGGTTCGCTCTTTGGTGTGACGCTGAACCTTCCCGTTTGGACGAACGCAGTTGTTTTCATGTTTTGTGGGGCGTATTTGGGCGTGTTGCTTATGGCGCTTGCCGAAACCCTGGATTTATTTCCGGCGAGTTTGGGTAAAATAGTACCGTCGGATGCAATGAAAGCCGTGCTGATACTGCTGGTGATCGGCAAGATTACAGGGTCAATAATCTATTGGCTGTTTCCACAATTGTGGAAATGAAGAAGGAGTGAACATGGAAAAGAAATCATATCAAACTTTGCCGCTTGCCGACCTGATGAACACACAGAATCCGGGCGAAAAGGAAATCCGGTTCAAACAATATGCTGAGATACTGCGCTTGAAAAAGAGGTGAACGGAATGGACCCCATATTAAAGCCCGAAAACTACGAAGCTTATATACAAAAGAATATGCCCAGAGGAAATTTTTTATGGGATTGCACGCGCGCATTTTTCATTGGAGGATTAATCTGTACCCTGGGGCAGGGACTCAATAACCTGGGCACGGATATCCTGAAGATGACCAAGGATCAGGCTTCTATGCTGGCAACTGTTATTTTGATATTCACAGGCGCGCTTTTAACAGGATTGGGCGTATATGACGTTATCGGCAAGTTTGCGGGAGCAGGGTCAATAGTCCCTATAACCGGGTTTGCAAACTCCATCGTGGCTCCCGCGATGGAGTTTAAGCGCGAAGGGTATGTTATGGGCGTGGGTGCAAAGATGTTCAGCATAGCCGGGCCTGTACTGGTATACGGCATCATCCTTTCCGTAGTATCCGGAATCGCAGGTATATTTTTTTCGGGGTGAGATTATGAGCAACAGAATAGGAAAGCGGACATTTGCGTTATCCGGTGTTTTTGCTGTCGCAGGCGGGACCATCGTGGGCGAACTGGAAGGCAAAGGGCCGCTTGGGAATCATTTTGACAGAGTGCTGCAGGATGATCTGTTTAACCAGAAATCCTGGGAGAAGGCAGAAAATAAAATGTTCCAGTTCGCAGTAAAAACTGCCGTTGAAAAAAGCAACATGCAGATGGACGATATTGACTGCCTGATAGGCGGGGATTTACTCAACCAGATCATTTCATCCAGTTTTGCCGCACGCGAACTGAACATCCCGTTTCTGGGGATATACGGTGCCTGCTCGACGTTCAGCGAGGCTCTGCTGCTGGGGGGTCTGCTCATCGACAGCAAAAGCATGGACTGTGTTGTGTGTGCCGCGTCCACCCATTTTTCGACTGCGGAACGGCAGTACCGCACCCCGTTGGAATTGGGCACGGGGCGTCCGCCGACATCACAGCGCACGACAACTGCGTCGGGTGCGTGCGTACTAAAAAATGCGGGAACGGGCCCAAGGCTGACGCATTGTACGCTGGGGAAAGTCATCGACTGGGGTATAAAAGACGCAAACAACATGGGCGCGGCGATGGCGCCCGCAGCGGCCGATACCATTGCGACGCATCTGCTCGAAACCGCAAAAGCGCCCAAGGACTATGATTACATCGTCACGGGCGACCTGGGGCACCACGGCAGCGAGGTGCTGATAAAACTTTTGAAGCAGCGGGGGTTTGATGTATCCTCGAATCATGCCGATTGCGGAATACAGATCTATCCTGAGGATGCGGATGTGCAGTCCGGCGGGAGCGGCTGCGGATGCTCGGCGGTCGTTTTTTCCGCGTATTTCCTTAAACAACTGATGGATGCTTCCGTTAAAAATTTGCTGCTGGTTTCCACTGGCGCGCTCCTAAGCCCGACGAGCACCTTGCAGGGCGAAAGCATACCAGGCATAGCGCATGCGGTTGCGTTTGAAGCGTGTAAGGAGGGATAGGTTTGGAATATGTTTATGCTTTCATCGTAGGAGGGCTGATCTGTACGGTCGGCCAGGTGCTGCTTATCAAGACGAACCTGAATTCAGCGCGCATTCTGGTTATTTTTGTAAGCGCCGGTGTGATCTTTACGATGTTTGGACTTTACCAGCCCCTTGTTGATCTAGGCGGGTCAGGCGCTACGGTCCCGCTGAGCGGGTTCGGCTACGCTTTGGCCAAAGGGGCGATGGAGGCGGCAAAACAGGAGGGGATCGCGGGGGCGATAACCGGCGGGCTTTCGGCCACGGCGGCAGGCATTTCGGCGGCGGTCCTGTTCGGGTATCTGGCGGCCGTGATATTCGATCCCAAGAGCAAAAAATAGATGGGATGTTCTGTCCTCAAAAAACTATCTCCTGTCGCGGTTCCCGCGACAGGAGACTTTTCATATTGTTTTGAATTCGTATGCACTCATTCATCGGCTTTTTGAAAGCGCAGGCTGATGTCCATGGCGCGGACGGTGTGCGTCAGTGCGCCTATTGAAATAATGTCCACGCCGGTCTTTGCAACCGCCAAGAGATCCTTTTGGCCCATGTTGCCCGATGCTTCCACGATTGCGCGGCCGCCAATACGGGCAACGGCTTGCGCCATTTCGCCCAGCGTCATGTTGTCGAGCATGATGATGTCGGCCCTGCACGCAAGCGCTTCGTCAATCATGTCGAAGTTTTCTGCTTCGACCTCGATTTTAAGGGTATGCGGCGCGTGAAAGCGGGCGGATTCCACCGCCTTGGTGATACTGCCGGCCGCGTTGATGTGGTTGTCCTTGATCAGCACACCGTCTGCAAGATTGAAGCGATGGTTCACGCCGCCGGCGGTTTTAACGGCATATTTTTCCAGAACGCGAAGGCCCGGCGTGGTTTTCCGCGTGTCGGCAATCACCGCCTGCGTACCCCTGACGGCATCCACGCAATGGCGTGTGCGCGTGGCGATCCCCGACAGGCGTTGCAAAAAGTTTAATGCAACGCGCTCACCGGTGAGAATGCCGCGTGCCGGGCCCGAGATTTTTGCTATCACCGAACCTTTTTCGACAAGATCCCCATCCGAAAAACAGGCCTTTAGTTGTATTTGCGGATCCACAAGTTCAAAAACGCGTGCAACGACGGGCAGGCCGCAGATCACGCCCGGTTCTTTTGCAATGAAGCGTCCGCTAATGACGGTATCTTCGGGGATGGTGGATTGCGTAGTAATATCGCCTGTCCCGACATCCTCATGGAGCGAAGCGACAAGCAACGGATCGATCACACGGATATCTATTTTTTCTCAGTCCCTTCTTTTGTTTCGTCACTGCGATAATGTGCGCCCACGCTTTTTTCCCTTCGCAAAGCCGCCTGAAGCACGGCGAGCGATACGGTGGCCATGTTCAGCATGATAATCCGCATATCGGACCACATGGGCAGGCTTTGCAGGGTATCATGATAAGCGCCTATAGTTGCTATGGCTTCCGTAAGATTGGTTTTATTGCGGATGATGCCGCCTTTCTGGGTCATCGTATATCGTATCTGCGACCTGATGGTACCCAGGTCAACGGCTGCCTCGGCATCCTTGTACGGTTGTATGCAGGGAACAGCCGGAACGGACGGACAGGAACCGTTGATATGCTCTGCACAACGCCGCCCGAAGACGAGACACTCGAGTAATGAGTTGCTTGCCAAACGGTTTGCGCCGTGCACACCCGTATTCGCCGCTTCCCCGCATGCATAGAGGCCATCGATGTTAGTCTGTCCGTGCAGGTCGGTTGCGATGCCGCCCATAAAATAGTGCTGGACAGGGACGACGGGGATCCAATCGACCGCAATATCGATATCTCGGCGCAGGCATTCGTGATAAATGGTAGGGAAGCGGTTTTCCAGAAAGCTTCTGGATTTGCATGTAATATCAAGATAGACGTTTGGCAGGTCGTGGTTCTTCATCTCCCAGATGATGGCGCGCGTGACAATGTCCCTTGGCGCAAGGTCGGCCATGGGATGTGCGTTGCACATAAAGCGTTCCCAGCGCCGGTTCCTAAGGACAGCGCCCTCGCCGCGCAAGGCTTCGGAGATCAAAAAATACCGCCCGTTTTTATCGGGATGGATGAGAGCGGTGGGATGGAATTGCACGAATTCCATGTTTTCTACTTTTGCGCCTGCGCGCATGGCGGCGGCAATACCGTCGCCCGTCTGGGTGTATGCATTGGTGCTTTTCCGGTAGATGCGTCCGATCCCGCCAGAAGCGATGATTACGTTTGCGGAAGCGAAAAAGGTAAAAATACCGTCCGTATCGATCGTAATGATTCCGTTGACCCTGCCGTTGCCGTCGGTGCAGACATCGCTCAGGCACTCGTAATCATAAACTGCGATGTTTTTACGGCTTGAAACAGCGTCCATCAGCGTTCTGGTCAGGTGATAGCCTGTTGCATCGCCGCCACAGTGTAGAATCCGGTTGTGGCTGTGCGCTCCTTCGCGGGTGACCTGGACATTTCCCTGGGCGTCTACGTCGAAGGGCACGCGCAGGTGTATCAGTTTTTCTATGTCCGAAGGCCCTTCCTGCACCAATACTCTGACGGCCTCTTCGTTGCAAAGGCCGGCCCCGCTGAAAAGCGTATCCTGAAAATGGTGTTGCGTGTTATCTGTATTCTGAATAACGGCAGCAATACCGCCCTGCGCATAGATGGAGTTGCTTTCCTCGCGCCCTTCCTTATTGATCAGGGCACAGGTAAGGTGCTCATCAAGGCTCAGCGCAGCATAAAGAGCTGCAACGCCGCACCCGACTATTACCACATCATAGGACAGCTTTCGTATTACATTGATATTACCGGAAAAAACATACCTTCTCACAAGCCAAAATCTCCCCACTACCATGCTTCATGTATTTAGCATCCTATTAAGGCTGCTGAGTGCTTTTTCAATCGTTTCGTTATCGAGCTCGACACGATAGCGCATATGCTCGAGTGCGTTCAAAACATCATCAAGAGTTGCTTTTTTCATATCCGGGCAGATGAAATCATTTGTCAGCATATGAAACTTCTTATCGGGATTCTGCTTTTTCAACATGTGCAGGATACCGCTCTCCGTTCCGATAACCAATTCTTTGTGCTTAGAAGTATGTGCATATTCGAGAATCTGGGAGGTACTGCCCACAAAATCTGCTGCGTCCGACACCGCAACCGGGCATTCAGGGTGTACCAGCAAAGGCAGGCCGGGGCATTTTGAACGTGCAAGCGCAACGTCATCGACCGAGATGTTGTTATGGACGGGGCAATAGCCGCTGAACAGGATGAATTTCTTTTCGGGAACGGCCTTTTCAATATATGCGCCCAGGTTTCTGTCGGGCACGAATATGATCTCATTATTCGGAACAGCCTTTGCAAGACGGACGGCGTTTGACGAGGTGCAGCATATATCGCTGGTTGCTTTTACGTCCGCGCTGGAATTGATATACGTCATTACGATTGCGTTTGGATGCTCTCTTCTGAGCTGATGGATGTGTGCAGGCGTGACCATGTCGGCCATGGGACATCCGGCGCCCAGGACCGGCATGAGGACGGTTTTATAGGGACTCAGTATTTTTGCGCTTTCGCCCATGAAACAGACACCGCAAAAAAGGATTACATCCGCTTCAGTATCGCGCGCACGCTTGCTCAATTCAAAAGAATCGCCGACCAGATCCGCGATATCCTGAATCTCGGGGGGCTGATAATAATGCGAAAGAATGATTGCGTTTCTGCTCTTTTTCAGTTCATTTATCCTGTCAACGGTTTGCATAACGCGCACCTCCAAATTTAACTTTAAATTATAGCACCTTTTGTATTGTGTTTCAATATCGGGGACGCACATAGTTTGTCCGGTGTTGCAGCAAATGATGAAGAGCCGGGGGTTTCCAAGAAAAACCGCCCTGTTTTTGTCAGTGCGGGATCCCGTAGAATCTGCCGCCCGCATCAAAGAAAAGGGGCAGATGCAAGGGGAAGAAAGTAAAGATGATAAAGCAGGCCGCCCAAACAGCCAGTATGAAAAAACCCAATACGGCCAGATGCGCGTTATCCTTTTTCAGCATGCGTTCAAGGATGCCAATGCCAATGAGAACGGCGGCAAAGAACAGTGCAATGTCGACTATTACACGCTCGATCCCCAGGCCGTACCTGATAGAATAGAACCCCAAAGGGATGGCAAGCAGGGCAACGGTAATGCTTTTTGCCAGCGGGAAAGCCCATTCGCGCGGGGAGTAACCAAAACGCGTGCTTGCAAGAGCTCCAAGAACAAGCATGGGCCAAAAAGCCAGCTTCATATGCTCCCAGACGCTTTCATTGACGGATGCAATGACTCCGGCCGGAGCGAACCCAAGGAGCAGATCAAAAAGAAAATGCAGCATGCTTCCCAAAACGGCAGCCAGAATTGCAGTTATAAACCAGCGGCTTTTTGATGATTGCATAGAGGCTCCTCCATTATTTAATACTATTACTACATATGTATGACTGTGCGTACAAAATAAGAAGATACAACAGTTAAAAATGGTTTTTATTCTGTCAGCCCTTAGCCGTCGGCAGGTACCGTCAAGAAAATTTCGCAATT
>Ga0351948_1037_pt1 | contig 15842 bp, 6 predicted proteins | sample BONcelT113001G14_FD_206852 | JGI IMG/M metagenome (GOLD analysis project Ga0351948, IMG submission 206852) | Enriched cells from coal bed in the Powder River Basin, Montana, United States - BONCAT cells T11 rep3 HSBNCT.T11.300.1.G14 ...
TCCCTTGCCATGACGGTTACGCCCAGGGGTCGGTATGCTTTTCCGAGGATGTTGCCGGCAAGATGGTCATGGAGTTGGAGCGGACATCGAATCTTGGGAAGCAGGTGGAACTTTTGGAACAAGGGACGGCCGAGATGCGGGCACAACTGGATATCTTGAAAGAAACGCTCCACCTCCAGAAGGAACAGGTCGATATGGCGACCTACGCATTGGATGCACAGAAGAACCTGGCCGAGGTCCAGGACGCAAACTGCCAGCAGTTAATAAAGAATGCAAAACCATCCTTAATGGATAGGGTAGTCAATCAAGCGGCAGCAGCCGGGGCCGGGGCCTTGTTGGCGGTGATCGCCATTCTTTTGCTTTGATGAGTGACAAATGATCATTGGTTCTCCGCGTTATTTTCTCTGTTGAAACGCTGCCACGGTAGCCGGGTTGTCGGCTCGAATAATATGTTCGCTACCCCTCGAAGTGGCGTGCTTTTCTCAGCGCACCTCGATGTCCGATAAGTCAAGTGAGGATCGAAGCTCCTTCATAATCTTTTGTCTTCGGACACTATCAGCGACAGTAAACACAAGCCTGCCATTTGTGATATTAATCTTGAACATTCGTTGCGGAAAACCACGTGGATTATCAGCAGACGGGCGATTCCAGTCCTGCAAACAATCTGATAATCGAAGTAGAAATGCCAATGGTGCCCTCTGCTTACACAAAGGGGCATTATTGAAGCAGCGGTTTGGCAGATTGTGGACGAAAATGGCAGAACAGGCGGGAACAACGTCATCTTCAAAGTAAGACTGGTTCCAATTTATATTTGATGGTTCGTAAATGTTCCGGTACTCCCTGCCTGAATTATACTGCTGGTACATCAAGTCAATGACGTAGAGAACCGATAATGAACTTATGATACCGTGGCAGATCCTGCCGGAATCAAGCATATCCCCGTATTCGCGGTTTGCGTCCACTGCTAATCCCCAATCGTCAAGCTGTTGCTGAATGAGGTTAAGGCTTCTTACTCCGTTTGTTAATTGGTCGATTCCGACAGGTGTGAGCCTGAAGAATACATCGGATGCTGCGGCGCCCAATTTTTTTTTGATCCAATTTACTTGGTTGGTATATTTTTCGAGAATATCTTTTGCCACTTCGACCGGATATGCTACGTCATGGAAGAGGCCGGCAAGCTTCCATTGAAAGACATCTACTCCATGCCCTGAAGGTTTCATGAAGTGTTCGTTGATATGTATTCCAAGAAGAAAGCTGAGCAAAGCATGCACGACGTGATCCCGCACCCAGCGTTCGAGTTCGCGTATACCGGATTCCACTCGCGCCAATTCAGCAACGTGCAGATAGAGTTCCTGCTTGCCGTGAGCTGTCATGATTCCTTCAATTATGGAAATAGCTTCCGTCTGACGTTCACGGAAACCCCATCGTGTAGTTAGAAATCTCTTAATTTCTTCTTCATAGCATCCATAGTCCCCAAGCTGACCTTGAACAGCATTGAATATCGTTTTATTGATCCCCATGCTTCACCCCGGTCTTTATTGTTTACCCCTCCGCCAGTGCCTTGAAGGCTGCCTGGGCCGGATCGCTGTAAAACTCGATCTGCATCTTGTCGATCACCTCGTCGGGCAGGGTGGCAAAGTCTTTTCGATTCGCCGTGGGGATCATGACACGCTTGGCCCCGGAGTCCATGGCGACGCGCAGCTTATCCCCCAAGCCCTCCACATGGCTAAGAACACCGTGAAGGCTCATTTCCCCTAAGACAACGAGCCCTGCCGCAATGGTTCTTGACAAAACGGCGGAAACGAGCCCAACGAAAAACGCCACTCCCAGGTCGTGAGCGTCCTTACCTTGCATCAAACTGATCAACTGAATATTTACGTCATAGCTGGAAAGCTCACGATCGATGCCGATCTTCTTGGCGTTCGTTTTGAGGAAATCATAAGCCATTCGGGCCGATTCACGGATGTTCTTCGAGGAGGTCCCGACGAGGTTGAACTTCCCGGAACCGACACTGATGTTGATCTGAATACGATAGAGGGAATAGCGCCCCTCTGCCTGATCATAACCAATCGTAAAGATGTCACCCGGTGGCAGGGGCGTATCGGGGATGAGCTGAATGCTTCCCAGCTCCGGACAGCCGACGAAGTGCTCTTCACCCGTCTCTTTATCGATATAGGAGAAGTTGACCTTTGCGTATTCGATGCCCCCCATGCGCTTGAGTTGTTCCTTGACACGCCGTCGCATCTCCAGAGCAAAACTTACATACTCTTCAACCTCCTGGTGGGTTGGGTCATTCGCCGGATGAAGCAGCTTGACCAAACCGGAAACAGTCTTCACGACCGCCGTTCTATCCCTTGCTTCCAGGTGGTTCCCAAAGGAAAAGTATCGCTCATGGATATCGGCAAAGTTCAGGTTTCTCAACCCTTCGTGGAAGATCTCGGCGATATAATCGGAGATAAAGCCTAAGTGATCCGTGAAATAGGCCGTCTGCATCTTGGGGATTTCCCAGCCCGGTAGATAGCCGTGCCAGCGGTCATGAAAGGCCATATCGTTACGGATGGAATCCGGCAAAGCCGAAAATAAATGGGAGACTCGGGCAATGGATTCGACATCGCCGTCGATATTGCCGTTGAAAACGATCCCCGCATCCGCTTGGATTGTGCCCTTGTCGTCGCCTCGCGAGAAGGACCGCTGCTCCATGTACCCCTTATACATCTGCTTGTCGTTTTCCTTTTTGAAGTTGGGACCGGCCACTTCGTCAAAGGCGACCAGATCGTATCGGATAACAAGACCGGGTTTATCTTTTCGATTTTTCCATCCGAAAAGGTCTGCCACGGATCCCTGGCCGCCGCTCAACAGAATTACATAGGGGGAGATCTCCCGGTAAACGTAAGACTTCCCTGTTGACCGTGGTCCCAACTCGATTAGATTGTAGTTCTTCTCCACCATGGGAATCATCCGGGTCAGAAAGAGCAGCTTCCGGCGGGCAGTAAAATCGCTGTTCGTCGGTTCGTAACCCATGGTCCGCAGGAGAACATCAATCCATTCATCCCGCGTGAATTTTGTCCGCCCTTCAATGAATTCCTGCAGATTGGCGCTGGCAATCTGAATCGGCTGTAAACGGTTGAGAACGAAGGGTCTGGTAACACCCTTATGCACTCGCGTTTCATCATAGGTGATTTCCAGATTGGCCCAGATGCCTCCCGTCAGCAGACGTTCATGTTCATACACCAGGGCTTCTGTGACATGAACATGATCCATTCCTGCTGCCGCCAGATTAGCCCAGTATTTCCCCCCTTCGTCCTTTTCGTCGAAAGAAACCGTCACCAGGTCGATCAGTTTATAGACGCCCTTTTTCTTCAAATTGGATTTGATCAGTTCCCCACGATCGGCCCTGACAATCCGTTCGGAAATAACATCCTTGACCCGTTTTATTCCTTCCTCGATTTCGGCTTCATTCGTGGTGGAGCAATACTTGCCAAGGAGATATTCAAGGACATAAACAGGAATGTTGTCGCCGACCTTGAAGCGCTTGACGAGGTCCTTCCGCACAACCCTACCAGGGAAGGCGTTGAAGAGTTTTTGATCCAGTGTATCAACCCAGTTTGTTTGATTTATCTGTTCTTCTGTCATAGCCATTCATCCATATCTATTTTCAATGTTACATCCGCCGTTGCGAGGATCTCCTCGTTATCGGCATCGAGAATAACCAATGTCAATTTCTGACCATAACGGCCTACCGCCCCGGAGACCTTGTCCAGTTTCACCTGCCGGATGTCGTCCTTCGGGCTGACCACAATGTCGCCTGATTTGAAAAACATTTTTCCGGATGCCGCGTCCCGGATCTTGATCGTGATCTGCCTGCCCAGATAGCTGCCGTCTATTTCCCCTAATAGATTTTTCTTTCCCCTTGTTTCCGGTTCTATTTCGATAACCGGTTCCAGTGTCGTAACCTCCGAGACAGGCTTAAGCACTATCCCCGTCTTCTGCGCCTTTTTCTCCCATTGAATGCAGAGCAGGGGAATAAGCCATTCCTGCAAGGTCGTTCCCCGGTGGAAAAAGCCAATGCCTCCATAGGTCTTGAAGGCGTTGACACTACGAGGCGTCAGGCATTCCAGATCACTGCCGGCAACCTTTGTCCGAATGGCTGTCGTGTGCTTAAGACTCTTCCCTACGACGGCCCGTCTCGTCTTCCAATGAATATCCCCCTCGGGTTTTTCCATGATTTCATCATCGCCGGGGATATAGTGGAAATAGCCGTGATCCGTGGTCAGGAAGATCCGCCCGTAACCTGCATCTCTGAGCTTCCGGATGACTTGTGCATACCGTTCGAGGTATTCTTCAGCGCCCGATAAGGCCAGTTCACCTTCATGGCCCTGAGTGTCGAATTCATCACCGAAAAGGAAAACAAGCTTTCCCTCTGGGAGTTTACAACCCGTCTTGACGACATCCGTCACGGTCAGGATATGGGATGGTTTCACGCCATAGACGGCGTTCAGCCAATTCCGTCTCGATCCTGCGACGGCCAGGTTCTGGTCAAAGCCTTCGGTGTGAACGGTCCATCCCTTTTCCGGATCGACCGAGACCCGCAGGCTTTTCGCAAGGCCCGGCAGGGCATAGGCCATACCCAGTTCCGTCGTGGTAGGAATCGGTGCCATACAGGGTCGCACAAAGGCAACAGACGATGTTTGCCCTTCATTGAGCATCGCGGCTAAGCGCTTTCCCAGTTCAAAGCGGAAGGCATCAATCACGATGACTGCAGTCGGTTCTTTTTTTTCATCGTGCCTTTTCTTAAGTTCTTCCCCGGCGTAGGGAAGGAGCGTCTGCTCTGGCCAGCGGTTATCCTGAGCCGTGAATTCGGAAAAAACCGTATTGGTCTGATCAAGTATGGATCGGTAAGCTTTTCTCAAAGTCTTCTGAACTTCAAAAAGGTCGTCCTCTTCGATGGCCCATTCCCGCATCAGGCTCTCGCCTTCCGTGTCCACCTGCCAGCCCTGTTCGACATACCAGGCAATCGCGTCATTCAAAGTGTGCCAGTTCTTATCTACGCCGTCATTTTCCCGAAGCACCTGTGCTGCTTTTCCAAAATCGGCCAGGATATCCCAAGGCACTCTTTTTTTTGTCCATTGACCCCAGAAGCCTTGAGCGTGATGTACATAGCTTTCTTTTTTTCGGGCAAGATATGTGGCCAAATCTATAAAGTTCTCGAATTTGTTGATCTGCTTTGTTTCGTTTTCAAATAAGGTCCTTTCTCCTCTGTAGGAGGCAAGGGGTTCGGACAGGGTACAGGAACTCTCCGCCATCATGGGTTGAAGGTTCAAAAGGGCATCGGCTTTTTCCGCCAGGATCTCAAGTTTCGGTTGAAGCCGGAGATCCCGTTGCCACTGGTTTAAAAGTTCCATGGCCCGTTTTCTGCTGTTGCCCGGCGGAATAATCCAGTCCGACGTGGGAAAGCCTTCCTCGCCCAGTTTCAAGGCTGCATCCGTTGCCAAAAGTCTGGCCACCGCCCGAATACGCCATTTGTCCGCTTCCTTCAGATCGGGTTCTGGAAGGCCGAAATCAGCGGTAACACGGCGCTTGAAAAGATTTTGCCTTTCCGTGCTGATGATATTTTCGATAGGCTGGCCGATATCCGCCAGCGTTTGGAGAATTGTCCCTACCGAAATCAGTTCATCAGGGGTGATTTTCTTCCATTTGGCGAGGGGTTCATCCAGCTTTGCCAAGGCATACGCCAGGAGATCCTCCTTGACCTCGTCTTCCTGTGATCGAGTGATCTCCACCCCGTATTCCCGCAGGGCCTCCAGAAGGGTTATCTCTCTAAACGACGCCTCGCCTTCAAAAACCCGGAAATAGGTAAGTTCCGATTTCTGTTTGGTAAGCCAGATCACGCGGGGACGGCGTTCTTCACGGGCAAAGCGATGCCGAAGAAGCAATTCGTGGCCTTCTTCCGGCCATAGTTCAATGACATCCCCACAAGACTTCTGAAGAAGCTCTTTCCATTCTTCTGCCGGATCGCACCAAACGATAAACGGCGCCGGTTCAACCGGTCTTGATAAAGCGGATTCGATCTGCTCAAGGAGCCATTTTTTGAAAGATCTTGATTCCATCATTTACTCCCACCAGCCCGGTTTGGGCAGCTTCCCCTCGCGGCACCAGCGCCGTTCGTCGTTGCGCCAGGCAGCCCGGTCGGCAATGGCCTTGTCCACGTCCTTGCCCGCCAAGACATCCACTGTCAGCAATCCCGCTTTTTGCAACGGCGCGATGTTCACCCGCACGCCGTCGTTGATATCCGGCTGGTAGAGGCTTTCCTGCCGGATGAATTCCGCGACGGTGTATAGCGGCGGCCGCTTCCCGTTCAGGCTGGACAGTTGATCGTACATCGCCTGTTGGGTGAGCCATGCTTCCCAGGTATGGGCTTCAGGGCAAGACCAGGATTCGATGACATCCCGCACCGCCTGACCTTGGCCGGATTTCAGGGCCAGTTCCTGCTGCCAGGCCTTAACGTCTGATTTTAAAGCATTCATCTTTCGGTTCAATGCCAACTGCTCTTTGGGGTCGACCTTGGGATCGAGGGATCGTTCTTTCAGCGATTGCTGTTCTTTTTTGGCGTCCCGGATTTTCTCAGAAATCGGCTTCAGAATAGTCGTATCGAAAGATTTCCACCAGACGAGACAGGCATATTTCATAGCCCCCGTCGTAATGGCTTCCGACTCGGCGCAGATCATGCCTGTCAATTCTTTTACCGTAGGATCATTATCTAGGGTCTTTTCAAGCGGCGGTTTGGGACCGACGACAGCGCAATGGTAATCCAAATGGGTCAGGGCATCCATTATCCAGGTAGAGAATTCCGCATGGAGGCCCGTTTCATCAGCCTGACGCCGCCAGTCGGTAAGGGGGCCTTCCTGGATCACGTTGCTCAGTTTTTTCAGCCACCGCGCCTTAAGGCAGAGCATGGCGTCGTTGATGGCACACTGGCGAAGCTGGGGCTGGAGGGGTACCGGACCAAAACCCGAGGCGCCGACGTCGGTCAAGACAGCATCGAAGGCCTTCAGTTCCTGGATACGCTCCGAGAGAAGGCTTTTTCTGGCTTCCTGTTCGCCTGTGAGGCTTCCGTTGGCGTTTTCCAGTCCCCGCAGCTCCGTCGCCAGGCGTTTAATCAGAGGAATGACATATTGATTTTTGAGTTTGGGAAGCAAATCGCCGTCCGTCTTGTGGCAGTAAACCAGGCATTCGAAGGCTGCGTCCTGGCGGGGGTGGCTGGCCCATTTTGCGCTGGAAAGATGCCAGGCGATGGGGCGCTTTTTGAACTGGGAGATATGATGCCGGAAGAAGTCCTTCCTCACCCATTCCTGCAGGGGATTACCCATGACCTCTGCAAAGACGTTTTCCTGTGCTGATACCTGATCATCTCCATAGTCGGCCGCAATGCGCGCCCTCAGATGTTGATAGAGCGTCGATTCTTCCGTTCCCTCCATCATGGGAATGATACCGTCATCATCCGACCACTCAGGAAGCGCTTCCTCCTCTTCGATCTGCTTCGGCCAGCGGTGCCCGAGGAGGCGGAGGATCAGAGCCGTGAAACGGTCCTTCGTCAGGCGCTGCTCTTCCGGCAGGCAGCGCCATCCTTCCTTCTCGATACTTTCCTTGAGGAGCCAATAGACAGAGATGGGGTGAACCTCCAGCTTCTGCGATAGCTCTTCCAGAAAAGTTTCTGCCGGGATGGGGATCCGAGCGCCCACGGCGACTTGATCACCCTCTTCTTCCTCGCCGTGATCGTCCGATGCATCGCTGTCCGCCGCATCATCGGTTTCTTCTTTCGCCCCCGGCCCGGCTTCGTAAAGGGCGCGCAGACGTTGCCGCAGAGACATCAACTTTTCCGAATCGAAGCTTTGCCGCTCCTGGTAGCTGAGAATATCCAGAACTTCCTGAGGTATATCAGGTAAATCCTGAGGAAGTGAAGGAAGTGCGTCATAACTGTGAATTAGACGTAAACATCCAGCAGGAGTTGTCAATTCCCCATATAGCCAAACCACATCTTTAATCGCTAAGTTCAAAGCCTCGTTAACAGATGTGTCTATAATACCCTCGATAAAAAGACGAAGTGCATCCTCAGCATAGTCAACTGCCAAATCCTGGGTATGACCACCAGTACCGCCGTATTCATATTCGAGAATATCTGCCTGAACTCTTCTTTCCGCGAGATCCATGCAACGTAATACTAATAAACGAAATTTGGGATCGTTGGTAATTGCATCAGGAATTGAAGGAAGCTCGTTTACATAATCAGCGCGAAGTCGCATTTTGTCAGCTAATACTCGTATCAAAGCAGTGTAGGCTCTTGAATTTAAAGCACCGCAGACGGCGTGTTTATTTTTATCACCAACTTTAATAAAAGGAGAGAGTTCGGAAAAAATTCTACCTTCACTCTGGTTTCTAATACCAAGACTGGCGGACGCACTAAAACTGTATGTCAAACCCGGCAAAAAATATGATTCGGAATTTTTTACAACCCATTCCCATTTATCTTTCAAGTACGGAAACTTACTACATACAGTCGTCTTGATTGAAGCACCATCATTGCCCCAGAAAACAACGTGTTGTACCAATCCACACCATTTTTTATATCCACCTCCCTTTGTTAATACACACCAACCATTACCTATTTTTTCAATTTCCCAGAACCATCTTACATACCTTGCATCGTCACCCGTCCAGAGCCCCGCTTCGGCTTCAGCTTTTTCACGCAATGTCTTATCATCATGTAAAGCTTCAATTAACAAGTCAGGAAGATCACAAATTATTTGTTTGAGTTTCAGCTTATTAAAATTTCCCCCTAATGTTGTATGCCAGGAATTATTATCTGCCAATATTCCTTGTTTTTCTGTATTATTTCTTCCCTTATGGGCAGAAAGTAAAGAAACTCGAAACGTTTCGTCAGGGATGCAATTGGAAAAAGTGAAGCATGTAACGGTCACGTTTTCACCAGAAACATCCCCAAATGCTCGTGAACCAAGATCTGCTATTACATTTAGTTGGCATTCTTTTAGTAACTGCTGACGAAGACTTTTATAATGTTTTTGATTTAACCAGCCTCGCTGAGTCACCATTCCAATTATTCCATTATTTTTCGATAGTTCTCGACAACGGATAATAAAGCATGCGTAAAGGTCTCTTTTGCCAATGGTAAAATGGTCCTCTACATATCGTTTCACAGCTGGTCCCATGTTTTTGGAACCCATATAGGGTGGATTCGTGGCCACCACGTCATAGCGACGAGAGAGAAAATCGAAAAGGAACAGGCCTTTCCCCGCCGTTTCGCCGAAAAAGCGCGAAGAGAAATCCGCTGAAGCGAACTCTTCTCGAAAATGGGCGCTCAACCGGTCCAGAAGGCCGGCTTTCCATTCTTCATAGGATGGAATGCCTATCGGCAGCGGCGCCTGTTCCGGTTTGTCCATTTCCGCAAAGAGCGCTTTCTGTTTGGGCGGCCCGGCCTTGTCCTCATCGTCGAGGGCTTTCAAGAAGCGAAATTCCTTTTCCACGGGCTCTTCGATCTGAAGGAGAGTGCCCAGTTCATCGGCATGCTGGAGACTTTCGAAGATCAACTGCAGCGAGGTCTGGAAGGGTTTGTCTTCCGGATGTTTTTCAAGAAAAGCGGCAAGATGATCCGTGTCGGCGCCGATATGGATATTGGTGGCCGTCAGATTAATGCGTGTTGGTCTAAATCCGGGATCTTTTTCTTTCGCCTTCATGTACAGGGCGCAGGCGGCAATCTGAATGGCCCGCTCGTCAATGTCGATTCCAAAAAGATTTTGGCTCAGGATGGCCTCGCAGATCTCTCCGGGCGTCTTCAGTTCTCCTTCTTCCATATACATGGCGAAGAGAAGGTCAAAGGCTTCCAGCAGAAAGTGGCCGGAACCGACGCTGGGATCGAGGAAAGAGAGCTGTTTGAGGAATTTTCGCTCTATCGGCGCCCGATCGGCGTCCCGGACGTAGTACTCCCATGATTCGCTGAGGCGGGATGCTGGATGCATCGCCATCCAGAGGGCGCCTAAGGAATTCTGGACCAGGAATTTGACCATGTAGGGTTCGGTGTAAAGCTGGGTGACGGGGATGATGTCTCCCTTCTCGATCTTCGCGCCTTTGACGGTGCGAACCTTCTCAAAGACCCGGTCCTTTTCCTCGGTGTTCCAGTATTGATAGGCCCAGCCGAGGGCATCCGGCGCCGTGAAGATTTCATCGTCGGCGGACAGCAGCCGGATGCATTTCTTCAGAGCCGCCACGCCGGGCTTCAGGGCGATGACCGGTTCATCGGGATGAAAAAGAAGGGGAAGCTCCTCCGCCCGTTCGACGAACTCGGCAAAGAGGGCGGCGTAGAGCCCGTCGTCTTCTCCGGCACAGACCTCCGGGTTTTGTCTGGTCAGGCGATGATGCTTCAGGGAGCGGCCGCCGTAACTTTCCTTTTGAATGATGATTTCGTCGATCAATCCCCGCGCCTCCATGCAGCGCAGGGCGATAAGCCGGTTGGCCCAGGTATAGGAGGCTTCCTGAAGAAACTGTCCGACGGACTCTTCACGTGATCGTTCCGATTGCGGGGCAGATTGGATAAAAGCGTCCACGATCAGCCGGGCGCGGCGATCCTCTTCGGATAGATGGGAGAGCTGTTCGAGAGGCAGGGATTCGCGATCGCGGCGAACACCCAGGGCGGCCAGACGCTCCTCCATGTCGCCGGGATGCCAGACGCCGTTGTTGTCATAATACCCTTCCAGGATATGACGGAGATCGAGGATAATGGATTTGAGTTTCGCTTTATATTGAGATTCCATGTTCAGGAAAGCTCCACTTCATCGCCCTGATCCAATGCGGTACTGATCTGGGCATCCAGCTCATCTTTCATCCCGGTCCACTCGGTGAGCGTTTTGATTCTTTTCGGTGAAGGAAAGAGTTTGATCTTCTTTACCCGCTTGCGACCATCTCCACCACCGCCACCCGTATCTTTGCCTTTGATAAGCTGATCCAGTCTCAAGATCAGATTCTGCGACCGGCCTGAGATACTGTCCGGCAGCAGGGCAATCTTGATCAGGTCGATTTCTTCATCTATTTCTGTGGCCATACTCTGATGTACTGTTTCAAAGGGAGAGATTTCTTGCTCCGACAGCAACCCCGTGGCTTTTGCCTCTTCGATCGCGTTTTTAAGAGACAGCAATGACTCCCTTGCCGTTTGCCTCCATATGCGTTTCAACGCTTCCACTTCCGTCAAAACATGAGCCTTGTTATCCTGGAGGGTCTGCCAGACGTCCTTTTTATGGATCGATGCATCCTTATCAGCCATTGAATAATTGTCGAGAAAATGATGAATGATGTTCTCTTTAGGTATTTTGTACTGGATGCTTTGGAGTGTGATAAAAAGCTCTCGGGTTCCCTTAAAAAGCTCAGCATTCTTGCCGTAAAAGGTATGGACCGCAAGAATTTCATTCAATTCGTCTTCTATGGTTGGCGATTTTACCTCCCACTCCTTGACATGATGCACCGGATTGGTCAGACCGAGGAGGGTTTCGATGCTCTCCATTCCTGCTGTGAAGAAGTCCGGCAGCGGGAAATTGGCCGCGTTGGCCCAGATCCGTGCGTCATCGCCCTTCTTTTTCACCTCCTGCAGATATTTGACGGCCGCAGTGGTGATGTCCGAAGGCGTTTCGTCAATCTTTCGATTTCCGGTCAGCTTGATCAAAAGCGTCCGCACAGCAATCAAGACCGCCGTATCCACATCCGTCTCTTCCAGAATAACTTCCGCCTTGTTGAAGGCCTTGCTGTTGCGCATGGTTGCCGACAGTTCCGTATCCGCTGGATTGGTATAGATTTTCTTGCCGACCGCAATTTTAATCATACCTGCCCTGACTGCCGCGGCAATCCCGATGCGTACGGCGTTGGGATCCCAACCGTAGGGCGGCGTTTCAAAATGATCCAGAATTTCCTGTCCCAGGGTGCGTTGCTTCTTGTTCTGACGGTTTGTCAGATAGATGCGGATTTCATCGATCAACGGTATGTGCACGTCCAGTTGGCCAGTCTTGTCGTAAAGCTTCAGGGACTTCACATCTTGAGACAGGGTCTTTGATCCGGCAAGGACATCGGAGATATCCTGTTGCTCCGATTTGATCCAGATAGGCAGTTTGTCGTATTTTGGATAAAGCGTGCCGAAGTAATGACCGATTTCCGTGCGAACTGCTTCTCCCGCCTGTTGCCCCGTTTTACAGACGATGGCACGGCTGCTGCCTCTAAAGATCAGGTGTCCCTGCCTCAATCCCTGACGGATGGAGCCTTCCACGGCATCTTTTAATTTTGGCAGATCGATCGTGGCTTTGCTGTTGGCCAGTTCGCGCTCCGTGGTTGACTTGTTTGGGTCGCCCAGCCATTTGTCCACCACCTCTTTCATGGCGATGTAACGGTCCAGTTGCTCGCTGAATTGAGGAACGCGGTCGCAGAAGATGTAAATCGTCTGGTTGTTCTCCGGTTTGAGACTTTCATTTTCGTAATCGCTGATGGATTTTCCCGAATAGTGACCAAAAGGAGAAATGATTCGAATATCGACGTGGCCGTTTTTAACCAGCATCTTGTTGTCAAAATACAGGCGCGTCTGAAAATCGTGTCCTTTGAAAGGAATGGTGTCGAATCCCAGAATGTGGGTGCTAATGAGCTTGTTCAATCCCTCTTCTCGATCCTGAAATTTCAATTGCGCGGCGATCGTGTCCACCGCTTCTTCAAAGGTCCGCCGCTCTCCCGTCAGGAATTCCCATTCATCACCGATTTTGGCAACGATTTTGGCTTTCTTTAATTTTTCGAGTTCAGCTTCGATGATCGGTTGCAGGGAAGCCAGATCCTGTGAGGTTTCGGCCACCAGAAGCCTGGCCAGATTGTCTGCCGACTTGGGAAGGTAGTTCAGTTCCCCGGTGAGGAATAGAACCTCCGCAAGTTTAGGTGTGAGGTCAGTGGCGGCGGGCACCACGCTTTGGATCTTCGATATTTCTCGACGAATGTCAGCCGATATTTCCCCTTCCTGGAGCAGGTTGAAGTAGATTTCGTCAAAAGACACCATTTCCCTTACAGGGGCTTGCAGATAATTTCTGCGACCGGCGCGAATGACATCCTGTGTGATGGCCAGCAATGTGCGTGTCGAGCCGGAGAGCGAATCGGAGCGCCCCCCTTTGGAGCGTAAGGTTTTCACAATCTCGGGAATTAAGTGGATCTGGTAGGGGAAAAAGGGATAGAATTTTACAAAGTTCTCGCTGCTGCATTGGGGAAGGTTCTGAGAGACATTGGCCAGCTCTCCCAAGCCCCGAATAACACCGGCATTGTCCTGATAGATTGCCTCCACTTCCTTCTTCCCGGCCAGCGTTTTCTTGAAAATCCGATCTTCCAGAACCAGTTCGATGTTTTCCGTGGTCAACCCGAATTTGAAGCGAAATCGTCCTTCAATCTTCTTAAAATCACTGTCCAGAGCATGGGCGTTTTTATAGACAGATCCCATATCCTCATGGGTGGTTACGAGAATCCATATCTTCCCCTGACCCTGAATAGCCGCCTCTTCCACCAATGCCTGCAACTGGGCCAGGCGTCCCTGTTGATCCTCGATCCATTGGCCGGATTCATCCAGAACAAAGAAGATCCGGGCAGGCTTTCCCGTTTCTTTCTCCTGCGCTTTGACGTCGGTAAGAATCGTTTTAATCAGGAATTCGATATTGAATATTTCGCCTCTTTCAGCGTTACGCAGGGCCTCGGCAACTTCATCGGGGGTTGAGAACAACTCGGGGGCGATGCTACATACGGCCCCGTAGAGATGTTTACGGTAGAAGTTCGGATTGGCCTGGATATTCCCCCATGCTTTTCCCGACCTTTTTTCTACCTCCTGGTGAAAGGCCAGAAGTTTATTCAGTTTATCCAACTCTGCCTCGATAACCTTGGCAAAGATATAGTTGCTGCTGTATCCCTTGGATAGATAATACTGAGAAAGGAGAAGCGTGGGTAGAGGGGTGCTGCGGCTGTCTGTCAGGGTATTTAGATTGAAGGCCAGAACGGTCGTCGCACAGTTGTTCAACAGGCTCAAGGATCGCTCGATGGATTTTTTTCGGTCCGCCGACGAAGGGACGCGGGCGTTGAAACGTTTGGACGCCGGAATGCCGTCCAAGGAACGGTTTGCCGTAACCTGGGCCAGCATCTTGGCCAGGTGAGACTTGCCGGAGCCGAAATACCCCGATATCCAGACGCCGATTTCCGTGGTTTGTTTGCGGATCGTATCGGTATAGTGATCAAGGAAAGTATCTGTATATTCTTCGATATGGGGAGTGACAACAAAACTCCCTATTTCAGAGGCGAGCTTCTTTTCGTCCTGGACTTCCCCTACCTTGATGACGGGTTCGATCTTTTCTGTGATCCTGGTCTCAAAAATTTGGCCGATTTTCATAATTGGTGCTCCCTCTGTAATTATTATAGTATGTCACCGCGATACATGAATTCTTCCTTCGTGTTCAGAAAAAGATAAACCCTCTGTTCCAGAAGCCTCCCGGGGATAAAAACGACCACCGGGCAATGGATGATCTGGCTATGCATATCCCATAATTGCTGAAGCAAAAATCTCGGACCCGCCACCGGATATAAGGCGGCGGTCTTTTCGATGACGAGAACGGGTGGTTTTCCCTGATGCTCAACAAGTTTTGTCTTTATAGCGGCAATGATTTCAGAAATCCAGAGATTGGCCAGTTCCGCTTCAGGATCCGCCCCCGGCATGGGCTCTTCCTGGGCAGCAATGATGTTCTCGACGCCCAATTGATCGCAGCACCGGGTCGTAATCTCCAGCAGGTCAATATAGATGAGATCATACTGATCGGCGAAGATGCCGGCCTGGGCGCGCCATTCCTTCATGGTCCATAGTTCTGCTTCCTGGGGAAAGACGATGGCCAGAAACGGCGCCCCTGTCTGGTGACCAATAAAGTGATAACGGTCTTTTATACGAGCCGCCGCTTCCTTGATTTTCCAGGAGATGTCTTCGTTCATAATTATTTTTCCTTTTCAGCCGTTTGTTCACCGCCTTCATCATGTGCCGCTTCAGATGCTTCGCCGAACGTCAGATGGTATTTTTCCGTTTTGGCGGCTCTCGATAGATCAATTTCAATGATATTTTCCAGGGCTTCTTTTTGCTCCAACGGATTGTTCAATATGAGGAGTACGTTCTCAAGACTGTTCTTCTCATAGAGACGATATAGAAAATACTGTTCCGCATAAATCCGCGCAGCATCCAATTCATTTCCTTTTAAGGGTATGAATCCCTTTTCGTTGGATCTTCCCTTCACTTCAATGAATCTCTTTATCAGCGGAGGGTTGGAATTTGGATCCTTCTTATATTCCTGCCAGTCAGTATCAGCCTGGAAGCTGATGATGTCACAACCAGGCCCCTCATATCCCTGAATGTGTGACACCCTGATGGGATATCTTCCTTCTGATTCTTCAAAGCGTATAACCTTTTCTTCGCAAATGTTCCCATCCGTAATCCGACGATAGGTCACAATCGGTGCAGTTGCCGATTTAGTTTTTTCGCGAATGACGATCTTCTTCTTTCCAGGTTCTACGGGGTGATGTTCCTCTTTGGTAACGCTCATTTCCTTAGAGTTTGTTTCTGTTTTGGCGGACTCTTCCTGCCCGCCTGATGCTTCAACTTTCTTTTGCTCGGTTTTTGGGGCAGGCGCTTGTGGCTCTTGCGTGGCTTCTTTTTCCGAGGGATAGACAATTGTTAGCTGACGATCGGCCTGTGAAAACTCCTTCTTCAACTCTTCAATATCGGGTAAAGCTGATTCACC
>Ga0351948_1039_pt1 | contig 15818 bp, 12 predicted proteins | sample BONcelT113001G14_FD_206852 | JGI IMG/M metagenome (GOLD analysis project Ga0351948, IMG submission 206852) | Enriched cells from coal bed in the Powder River Basin, Montana, United States - BONCAT cells T11 rep3 HSBNCT.T11.300.1.G14 ...
GTAATCAGTGCCGGTACGGGAGATATCAACGACAGTCTCAGCTGGACCCTGGAAAAGGAAGTCATCAAAACAAACGTTACCGGGTTTGCCGCACTTGTTAATACTGCCGTTCATCACTTCATGGAAAAGGGTTCCGGGCATCTTGCAGGCATTTCTTCAATAGCAGCCTTACGCGGTGGGAGAGCATCTCCGGCTTATAACGCGTCAAAAGCTTTTGAATCCAATTATCTGGAAGGAATCAGACAAAAGGTCATGAGACTGGGGCTGCCGATTACAATCACTGATATAAAACCGGGATTCGTTAAGACTGCAATGGCAAAAGGAGATGGCATTTTCTGGGCTGCCGACGCGGACAAAGCTGCGGCCCAGATATATGATGCCATTAAACGAAAAAAGTCCACTGCCTATATAACACGGCGCTGGAGGCTGATGGCGTGGACAATAAAGCTGATACCCGGATTCATCTATGAAAGATTGTAATGCTTATAGGGGTCAGCCCTTATTGAATAATCCCTATAAGCCCTTTCCATGTAAACAGATCAATCTCACCCCCGGAAAAAAAGGAGGAAAAATGCCGGAAAAGCTTAAAACAAATCATATTGACCATATCAGTATAGCCGTCAAAGATCTTAAGGATGCCGAAGAAGATTTCAGGCAGACTTTCGGATGGGAAGCAGATGGACGTTATTCTGACTATGACGAGAAGATCAACGTAGCATATTATATGATAGGACAAACGGCCCTTGAAATTATGGAAGACCTGGACGGAACGGGAAAGGTTTCGAAGTTTATTGATAAGCATGGCGAAGGAATTATGGTGCTCTCAATTAACGTAGATAACACATTTGAATCACTCGAACTGCTCAAAAGAAACGGGGCAGGACTGATTGACCGGAAACCGCGGTTTGTCAGGGAGCTGGGAAGGTATTTTGCATTTTTGCATCCGAAACAATGTCATGGAGTGCTTGCGGAAATAATCGACGGCAGCTACTGATCCGGCAGAAAACATTCGAGGGTACAAAGGGCACTATATGAATGAAGCACCGCGATAGATGGTATGCCCGGCCTGAAAGTCCGTGCATCCTGCAAAGCTTTGTTAAAACTTATTCAGAAGTTGCCTTAATAATGCTTTGTGATTACAGCTTTCGTTTTGTATTGATAGTTTATTTTCCTTGTGTTATTAATAATACGTTCGGAAGGCAAATTCTAACAGGCTTTGCACGCCAAGACTATAATAATATAAATCAATTTTTTAACGGATGAATGAAATGATGAGAAAAGCAGTAATAATTTTTTCAGTTTTATCGTTTTTTAGTTTTAAATGGTCTCATGTTGTTTGCAGCGAAAGAGGGTAAGGGAAAAGGGAAATCAGTAGTTCTTAAGCTTTAAAGTTAATAAAGTTATTCTTTATGCCATGCGTTTTGGAACAACTTTGACAAACAAAAAATAAACAGGGAGAGCTTACGTTTAGGGCGTATTAATTTGAGGACCATAAAATGTATCATTTTGTGATTCTGTGGCAAGTGAATTCACTTGAGAGATTTTAACCGCCTCTGAAATAAAATAAATAAGACAAGCGATAATTGCTTTAAAATAAGAACAGAAAGAACCGAAAGAATATTCCATTCATCGCGTAATATCTGACAATTATTGTACAAGCTGAGATATATCTCAATTACTCTGTCGTATATGACAGATTCATTGCTTTTTGTCTTTTGTAATACACCGATTATATAGGTAATTGATGTTTGGCCCGATCTTTGCTTACACTTAATTGATGTTTGGCTCCATCTTTGTTTTCAAATAAGTGCAGGCAATGAAGTCATGGCTTAAGGAGGATGCCAAGGCTATAGAATAGCATCTGGGAACTGGCATAAATGACAAAAAACTAAAAGAGGAGAAGTTTATGGCAAAAAGTTTTATGGATCCACACGATGTTCCAACAATCCCGGGCACAGAAGGCTGGGAAAAGATGTACCCTTATCAGTATCAGTTCTCCAAGGATGATCCTGAAAGGGCTGCTTTTGAAAGCAGCCAGATATGGTTCTATGATGGATTGCACTATCCTATCCCTCACTACCCCTTCGATCTGATATGGGATGAGGCATGGTCAATGACACTCTCGCAGTACAATACCCGTCACTGGCTTATCCCGCCTGCAATGGGCATTGATCACAGAATTGTAAATGGTTATGTCTACATCAGCCCTGTAGGTGTTGCTGACCCTGAAGAAATACCGAAGAGAGTACCCCATTTCATGGAACGTGCGGGATATTATTTCCAGAATTGGGAAAGCTTATATGAGAACTGGAAAAAGAAGATGGGCGTAGTCATTGATAAGCTTGAGGCAATTAATTTTACAGATCTGCCTGAGATGGAAGATATGAGCGTTATCAAGGAAGGACTTGGAGTAGGAAGCGGCTATTTATTCTTGAAAAAATGGGATGAGCTTATTGACCTGGGTCTTTTGTGCTGGCAGTACCATTTTGAAATGCTGAATCTTGCCTATGCGGCACAGGTAACTTTCTTTCAGACAGCAGACCAGATCTTCCCGGGCGTTCCCATCCCTACGCTGACAAAGATGTCTGCCGGATTTGATCCTGTTCTGTTTAGGCCTGAAGAAGAGCTTATAAGACTTGCTAAAGTTGCAGTTGCACTCGGCATCGAAGATGAATTCGCAAAACGTCTGAAAGCTGAAGAGTTGATTAAAGAACTTGAAAAAAATGAAAAAGGAAAAGAGTGGCTCAAGGAGCTTGAGATTTCAAGATACCCATGGTTCCATATCTCCACAGGTCCGGGATGGTTTCATACTGAAACAAGCTGGAACGACAATCTAAACATACCGTTTGAAGCTATTAAAGCAAACATTAAGTCTTTGAAGGCAGGTAAGGAGCTCGGGAGACCGAAAGCCAAGATCCTCGCGGAAAGAGACAGAATTACCGAGGAATACAGAGGACTGATTAAGAACGATTCGGACAGGGAAGCCTTTGACCAGGGACTTGCACTTGCCCGTCTCGTACTCCCCTACGCAGAAGACCACAACTTCTATGTCGAACAGTGGTTCCATACAATTTTCTGGCAGAAAGTGCGGCAGGTAGGCAAGGTACTCAAGAATGTTAATTTCTTTGAAGATGTCGATGATATATGGTACTTAAAACGCGACGAAATCAAGGCAGCATTGTGGGATATGATTACAGGATGGACAACAGGCGTAAAATCCAGAGGACCATCTTATTGGCCGAAAGAAATTGCATGGAGAAAGGATGTATATAAGAAATTAGCAGAGTGGTCGCCCCCGCCTGCTCTTGGTACGCCGCCTGAAGTTGTTACGGAGCCTTTTACAATCGTAAGCTGGGGTATTACAAGCAGCACGTTGTCAGGATGGTTAGGCGGTGATGAAGGAGAAGCAGGACCAACGTCAGCGAATGAGTTACAGGGCAATCCGGGATGTTCCGGTGTTGTTCAGGGAAAGGCAAGAGTTTTGACCAGTCCGGATCAGCTCCCTGATCTGCAGCCCGGCGAAATCCTTGTGGCAAAAAGCACCTCCCCAAGCTGGGCACCTTCATTTGCAACCATTGTCGGTGCAATAACAGATGTGGGCGGGCCCATGTGTCATGCTGCAATCGTTGCCAGAGAATATAACCTGCCGACAGTTGTTGGCACAGGCAAGGGCACACAATTTATAAAAACAGGTGATTTAGTGAAATTGGATGGTGATACAGGGATAGTGACAATACTCGAAAGAGCTTAAATAACTCATAAAAAATAGCTTCAACTCCCTACGTTTGACGAACCGGTGCAGGTGTTCTGAGGTAACACGCCTGTGCCGGTTCGTTTTTTTGCCTGGGATATCCACAATAATGGTTTTTACTTTTGGATGCAAGACGGCATAGGTAATAAATTCACCCGTACCTCCTCTTGGTGATCTCTGCTTTTTTCGGGTGGAAGACCATCGGTCATAAATCCACTTTTCAATGATAGTTATTTTATGTAGAATATCTTAGCGAAGATGAGTTTGATAAAATTCTATTTTTGTTTACCCCGCAAGCCAATTAATATAAAAGGAGAGGCGGCATGTCTGATGGAAAACATGAGTCATCCCGTATAAAGCAAAATCCGGTTGCCAGCATTATAGGCAATGTCCTTGAATGGTATGATTTCGCTGTATTCGGATATCTTGCACCGATCATCAGTCAACAGTTTTTCCCTTCAGAAGACAAACTGGCCGGCCTCATCAAGACTTTTGCTGTTTTTGCCATAGGATATATAATCCGTCCTCTCGGCGGGATTATATTCGGTCAGATCGGAGATCGTTACGGCAGAAAGAAGGCTCTCATCGCATCGGTTGCCATGATGGCAATCCCCACAACACTTGTAGGATGCTTACCTACCTACGCTTATGCGGGAATCCTGGCGCCGGTTCTTATGCTCATATTGAGAATACTTCAGGGTTTTTCCGTCGGCGGCGAATTGATCGGCTCTATTTCATATCTCGTGGAAGTGGCTCCTCCCAATCGTCGTGGATATCTCGGGAGCTGGTCCCTCTTCAGTGCTGTGGCCGGAATATTGCTTGGTTCAATTGCCGGTGTTCTGGTTCATTCAATCTTACCGGAAGCCGCGCTCCAGGCATGGGGATGGCGCCTGCCTTTCCTGGCCGGTCTTTTTATCGGTCTGGCAGGCGTATGGATGCGACGTTCAATGGTTGAATCACCGGAGTTCCTGGAAGCAGTGAAGGCGGGCCAGATACAAAAAGCTCCCGTTATTGAGGCCCTTCGTACCGCCCCCGGCAGAATTTTACAGGTTCTACTTATGAATATGGTTATGGGCACAGGCTTGTATATGCTCTTTCTCTGGATGCCCACCTACCTTCAGAACATCCTTCACCCACCTGTTCCTCATGCCCTCATGATTAATTCCGCAGCCATGCTGCTCCTCATATGGGTGATGCCTTGCGCAGGCAGGTTATCGGATAAAATAGGCAGGAAACCTATCCTCCTGACCGCAGCCCTTGGTATGGGGATAACCGTCTACCCGCTGTTTCTCCTCATCGATAAGGGCAATCCCTGGATCATCTTTGCAGCCCAATGCATATTCGCTTTATGGGTCGGCGCGCTTTACGGCGTTATGCCCGCAACAATGGGAGAACTTTTCCCCGCCAACATAAGATACAGTGCAATGGGTCTGGGCTACAACGTAGCTTTTGCGTTCTTCTGCGGCACCGCACCGATGGTAAGTACCTATCTAATCAAGACAACGGGTATTCTTACCGCCCCTGCCGTGTATCTTATAATCCTTGTAGCAATAGGCCTGCCTGCGTATATACTCCTGAAATCCGGGATAACACACGACAGGCAGTAGCGAGGGAATGCGGTTTCACCGAAGCGGAGCTTCGAGTAATCCATTGATTGAATGTTTTATAATACCGATCCGGAAGAAAGTGTAACCGATGCACCGGTTCGGCCGGACTTTATTTTTTGAATATCTCCATTATTTCGGCGGCAGTGCGTGTGTTCAAAACATCTTTCTTCTCCTGCCAGCCTTTCCTTGCAATGCCGATGCCATACACGATCTCATAGAGACCCGCTGCCGCGTGGGCATCGGGGTTAATGGAAATCGTAACCCCCTTCTCTTTTGCATATTTCAGGTATCTCCAGTCTATATCAAGCCTGTAGGGACTTGAATTGAGTTCTATTATTACATTGTGCTTTGCAGCTCCGTCAATAATATTTCTCATATCTACAGCATAACCGTCGCGGGAGAGCAGGAGCCTGCCTGTGGGATGACCGAGCATTGTCGTATAAGGGTTTTCCATTGCCCGTAAAATCCTTTTCTCCTGGGCTTCCTGATCCAGATTAAAATTTGAATGGATTGATGCGATAATAAAATCGAAGCCTTTCAGGACTTCTTCATCGTAATCGAGGCTGCCGTCAGACAGGATATCACTCTCAATGCCCTTGAATATGTAAAAATCAGGCATTGCTTCATTCAATCTGTCAATGATTTCCCACTGCCGGTAAACATCGTCAACCTTCAGCCCCCCTGCATAATAGGCACTCCTGCTATGGTCTGAAATACCCATATATGCAAGACCCATCTTTCTTACTTCATCTCTCATCCGCTCGATTGTATCGACACCGTCACTGAACCCGGTGTGTATATGGAATATGCCCCTCATATCTTCAAGCCTGACAAGTTCCGGCAGCCTGCCCTGTTCTGAAGCCTCTATCTCTCCTTCATCCTCTCTCAATTCAGGCGGAATATATGAAAGGCCGAGGGCATTATAGATCTCCTCTTCGGTTTTAAGGCTGATAATCCTGTTTTCTTCAAAGAGTCCGTATTCATTCAGCTTCCATCCCTTTTTTCTGGCAATCCCGCGTAGCCTGACATTGTGCTCCTTGCTGCCGGTAAAATACATGAGGGCATAGGGAAAGGCATCCGGGCTGACCACCCTCAGGTCAACTTCAACCCCTGATTTGAGACGGCAGGATGTCTTTGTGTCGCCTGCAAGCAGCACCTCGTCAACTTCCGGCATGGCGATAAAATATGACGATAAGTCCTCATGATCATCTCCGGCGGCAAGGACATCGATATCTTTTGCTACTTCCCTGCACCTGCGTATGCTCCCGCAAACCTCTACACACCCCGGCCCCACCTTTGCTTCTAATCTCTCCTTTATTCTTTCAGACTGAGGATAGACATCTCCAAGGAGGAATTCACCTTTATGCCTTTTAACAAACTCAATACCTTTCAGTATTTTCTGCTGGGTCTTTTCTCCAAAACCGGGCAAAGGGATGAGCCTGTTTTCCTTGCAGGCATATTCAAGCTCTCCTGTATTTGTTATGCCGAGTTTATCGTAGAGGATCTTGATCTTTTTCGGCCCCAGGTTAGGAATACCGGTAAGTTCAAGCAGTGATTCAGGCACTTCCTGTTTTAATGACTCGAAGTAGGCCATTTTTCCGGTTTCGCTGTACTCTTCAATCTTTTTTGAGAGGGCTTCTCCTATGCCTTTGATCTCGCGGAGCCTTTTTTCTCTTATCATTTCTTCAAGATTGTCAAAGCCTGACAGCGTTTTTGCAGCATTATAATAAGCCCTTGTTTTGAACTGGTTTTCTCCTTTAATATCGAGCAGCACTGCTATTTCTTCAAGGATTTGCAGGATAGATTTATTACTCATAGTCCTATTATCTTATAATAAAGAAAGATTAGTCAACAAGGTTAAGGTGTTGGAAAAAACTCCTGGGGAGATAATAATTGACAAGCAAACATGCCGCAGGTTATGAAAATGTGATATCCGAAAGTAATATTTTTGCCGAAACAGACCCGGTCTTCCATCCAGGGCCGGGGTGCTGAATAAACTAACCGGCGGCATACTGCAGGGAATTTGTCCGCAGAGATTGATAGATTTCTTCGAGATAAATAGATATAATTTTCTGCCGGATCATTAACAGGAGACAACATGATACAGTTCGAACAAACCTTTATGAATTTTTTACTTGCCCATCAGGAAAAATACAACCGCACTTACCACTTCCTTGTTTTGATGGATGCCATTACCAGCGCAGCAAAACATATCCAGCACTACTACCTTACCGGGGCTTTAAAGGGCAACCTGGGGTTTGCAAATGAGATTAATGTGCAGGGCGAAGACGTGATGCGCATGGATCAGATTGCCCATGACATAACAATCCATTACCTGAAAACGACAAACAGGGTGATTTCTGCGGTCAGTGAAGAATCGGATGATATCATTCCCATGAATACAGAAAGCGGGCGTTATTTTGTTTATTTCGATCCGCTTGACGGTTCATCAAATGTTGCCCATGGGCTGCCTGTTGCCTTTCTCTTCGGCATTGCCAAGCGAAACCTCAACGGGCCTGAGGATGGTCATCTGAGGGCCGGCAAAGATTATATAGCAGCAGGCATGTTCGTCATACCTACAGGTACATTCACACTTGCATTGAAGGAAGCCGGGACATGGAGATTCCATATAGACGATACGATGAACTATGTCAAGCCTGTCCGTATGATGCTCCCGGAGGATAAAAAAAGCTGGGAGTTGTCATTCAACGCTGCCAATAAATATTCCTATGCGCATGATGTCCAGGTATGGGCAAGTGAAAATATGAAAAAATATGCCTTCAGATACCTCGGTGCCCTGGCAGGGGATTTCCACCGTATCCTTTCAAATGGCGGTATGTTCATGTATCCTGCCATTGTAAATCACACTAATCCGGAAAAAAACAGGCCTGAAGGGAAACTGAGGCTGATGTATGAGGCCTCTGTTGTATCCTTCATGTGCCGGGAAGCCGGCGGAGATTCTGTTGATGAAACAGGAACGTCGATACTTGATATTCAACCAAAAACACACCACCAGAGAACCGGCCTCTATGTCGGTTCGAAACCCCTGATTAAGGAGATTAAGGAAGTCCTTAAACTGAGGAAATAACCTGATTATGACAATTTTCTTTGACAAACAGGCAAAATGATGTAAATTAAAAATTAATGGCGCCTGTATCAAACAACAGTATTAAAGAAGTCTCTGAAATGCTCCTTAAATTCAGAGAGGAGCGGGACTGGGCACAGTTTCATTCGCCGAAAAATCTTGCCATATCAATCTCCCTTGAGGCTGCCGAACTTCTCGAACATTTCCAGTGGCAGAAGGAGAATGAAAAACTTACCTTTAAAGAAAAGCATGAAGTGTCTGAAGAACTGGCCGATATATTTAATTACCTGATTATGCTGGCAGGCGATCTCGAAATAGATATCATCGAGTCGGCAAAAAAGAAAATAAAGGAGAACGGAAAAAAGTACCCGGTAGAAAAATCTAAGGGTTCTATGAAAAAGTATAGAGACCTTTAGAAAAAATCAGGGGAGGTGCTCTTGAAATATTTAACAATATTTACTCTCCTTATTGCTTTAACTGCTGTCAGCTCGTACGCATCAGAAGGAGTTCCCTCCGATTTTACGTTGAAAAAAGAAATTATCTCTCAAAAGCTTAAAGATAAAGGGTTTGACGATGACAAAATCCGGGAGATTTTTTCAGATACCCGCATAAGGCTATACCCTGAGATGCTGAACAAAACCGGGAAGGGATTGAACTATATGAGTCCTAAATTCGGCCTTCTCAACAAAAAATCTATTATGAGAGGCCGGAATGTTTTAAAGGAACACAAAACTGCCTTTAAAGAGATAGAAGACCGGTTCGGGGTTGAAAAAGAGGTGCTTGTTGCCATTTACAGAGTGGAAACCAATCTTGGAAATGCAAGAGGTAATTATCTTGTATTCAACAGTCTTCTAACTATGTCTGTATTTGAAAACCGCCGTTCTGAATGGGCAACGGAAGAGCTGATAAATCTCCTGATACTTTGCAAAAACAACAATAAAGACCCCTTCTCGATTAAAGGCTCATGGGCCGGAGCCTTTGGCCTGTGTCAGTTTGTACCGTCTTCATATTTATGCTACGCCGTTGACGGTAATGGCGACGGCGAGATTGATCTATTCAATTTTTATGACGCCATGGCAAGTATTGCAAGCTATTTGAAGGCGCACGGGTGGGAGAAAGGCAACAAGGAGAAGAATAGAAAAGCTGTATGGGCTTACAACCACTGCGACAATTATGTTAAAGCCGTCCTTGCCTATGCCAGGGCAAGCAAAAGTTAAAACACTGCATTGAACCTCCCCGCAGAAAGCTGCGCAGTATCAGCGGATTGGAGAATATGATTATCCCCCCTCACCCTGCCCTTTCCCACGAAGCTGAAGAAGGAGAAAACAAAGGGGGCAATAGAATGGGGGGCGAGGGAATGTATTTGCCCCGAAGCAGAGCTTCGAGTAATTCATTGATTGAATCTTTTTTTCAGTATTTTATGGACTTCCTGTCAAGTTAAATCAAAATATTATGCGTTTTTCCCCGCTGACAAGCATTAAATCAGATCCCTTTCCAACCCATGCAAGGGTCATGTTAAGGGTCTGACCCATTTCTGCGGCAAGGGCGGTGGGTCTTGAATGGCTGATTATAACCGGCAGACGCGCTCTGGCGGCTTTTTGAACTAATTCATAACTTATCCTTGAAGATAGGACCAGCATCACTGCCTCTTGTAACTTTCTATTCATAAATGCTTTACCTATCGCCTTATCAAGGGCATTATGCCGCCCCACATCCTCAGCAAAAGAGATCATATCAAGCTTATTGTCAAGTATCATTGCAGCATGTGAGCCTCTGGTCTTATCATAGTACTTCTGGTTTTCGGAAAGCTTGTTGACGCAATCAAAAATGCGATGGATTTCAACCTGAAAGCCATTTTCTGCCGGAGTTAATACCTGATAAATGTCATTGACCATCTGCTTTCCGCAAATACCACAACTTGTCTGGCTCACATAACTCCTTCTCTCAAGAATATCTCTAACCTTTTCGCCTCTTTCCGGTTTGATCATTATATCAATAACGTTCGGGTCCATATCTTTGCAATATCCTATTGTATTGAAATCATCCGGAGAATCCACAATCCCCTCTCCAAGACAAAGTCCTGCCGCATGGAATAATTCTTCTCCGGGCGTTCTCATCACAACCACATAGGGCTTCCCATCGATACGAATCAAAAGCGGTTCTTCCCCGATCAATTCCTGAGAAATATTCCTGCATACTCCTCCTTCATAGCTGATCACTTGATAAGATAGAGAATTGTTTCCTGCATCGTTCAACTATTTCTGCTCCTTGAAAAATTGATAAACGGCTGTCTTCATGTTTTATACGACACTGACCGCTATTATTATATATCTATACACATGATGCAACAGTTTTATTATATTGATTGATTTATCCTTAACGCAAGAGGATAACCTTATTGCTTTTTTTCATTAAGAGTATGGAGAAAAAACCGCAGGCTGTTAGTTTATTCGGTTAATAATTTTAGCGGGAAAAGGATGTTTGTTCATCCTTTTCCCGGAGTTTTTTAAATAAACTGCTTATTTTGCTTTTAGCTCCTTGAATTTTTCAGTCAGTGCAGGCAATACTTCTTTCCAGTCTCCTACAATACCATAGTTGGCTACATTGAAGATGTTGGCCTCTTTATCCTTATTTATAGCCACAATACACTTTGATCCCAGGCAGCCGGCAATATGCGCCATTGCTCCTGAGAGACCCACAGCAATGTAGAGTTTCGGGCTGACAACCTTTCCGCTCTGTCCGATCTGTAGTGTCGCAGGCGCCCAACCTTCATCACAGGCAACCCTTGTACCGCCGACAGCGCCTCCAAGAATATCTGCAAGTTCACGGAGTTTTGCGAAATCGGCAGATGTACCCATACCACGTCCACCGGCAACAACAAATTCAGCATCTTCCAGTTTAACGCCTTCCACTTCTTCTTTTATCCGCTCGACAAGCTTGACTTTAATTGCCGAAGCATCAACCTTGCCTTCTACAGGAATGACTTTGCCCTGCCGTGCATCATTGCGCTCTGCAGGCGGCACTATTTTAGCTCTCATCGTAGCCATCTGAGGGCGCGCTGACTTTGACACCATCGTAGCAATTGCATTACCGCCAAAGACAGGTCTTGTCGCAAGCAGCATTTTAGTTGCCGGGTCAATGGATAAAGCCGAACATTCCATGGAGAGCCCGCCTCCTAAGCGGCCATTCAGTCTCGGAGATAAATCGCATCCCATGTCGGTATGGCCGAAAAGCATAATAGAAGGAAACACTTTCTTGCAAAGATCAGCCGCTGCCTGAGTGTAAGCATCGGAGTTGTATGCATCAAGGATGCTTTCTTCAGCAGTATAGACATTATCTGCTCCATAAGCGATTGCTTCCTGGCTCAGACTTCCTGATTTGCTGCCCATTAAAAGAACGCTTAATTCTTCACCCAGTTCATCGGCAAGCTTTCTTCCGACGCCGAGGAGCTCTATCGTGATTGGCGCTAATTGCCCATCAGTGATTTCGCCACATACTAAAACACCTTTATAATTATCCATTTAATATCCTCCGTTCATTATATCAGATTAGCAAGCTTCGAAACCAGGTTTGCTGCAGCTTCGCTTGGAGTTGCACCGGCTATTATTTCACACTCGGTTTTTCTATCCGGCACAGATAACCCCGTAATCTCTGTATGTGCATTGCCCTTGTCCATCTGTGCTGCTTCAGCGCCGATATCCTGTGCCTTCCAGACGGGAATCTGTTTCTTCTTAGCCATCATGAGACGCACCCCGGCAGGAAGACGCGGTAAGCCAATCTCACTACTGACGGTAACCAGACTTGGCATAGGAGCTTCCAATATCTCATACCCATCGCTCACTATCCTCTTTACCTGGATATTAGTACCTGCTGCCTGAATATCACAGGCAAGAGTAATGACAGGTATTCCGAGTATTTCAGCCAGAATTGACCCAACCTGACCTGCACCCCAGTCAGCAGCCTGTCTGCCGCACAAAACCAGATCGTAAGCGCCAATCTTCTGGATAGCTTTTGAAAGAACATATGCAGTGCCAAAGCTGTCCAGATTTTCAAAAGCCGGGTCGCTCAATACGAAACCATCGTCAGCGCCCATAGCTATGGCATTTTTTATCACGTCAGCAGCCTTTTCAGACCCGACGCTTAATACGGTTATCTTGCCTTTATTCTTATCCTTGAGCCTGCATGCTCCTTCCAATGCTCTTTCATCGTAAACGCTGATTACAGGGGGTACTCCTGCAGGGGGCACTACCTGTTTCGCTTCCGGATCAATCTTGAATTTGGCCGGTGGTATCTCGGGATCAAGTACTTGTTTGACGCAAACGATAATATTCATATAATCTCTCCTCTCCTTTTTAAGATTGCTTCATTGCCGTTTCAACCACTTCAATAAGATCTTTTGCCTTTAATGAATCTTTCACACCTTTCTGTTCAATGCCCTCCTCGAGCATTTGCAAACAATAAGGGCATGAAGTCACGACCGTATCAACTCCGGTTCCAATGACTTCGTCCATACGCACATGATTGATCTTTGTTGTGCCATGCTGTTCTTCTATCCACATATGTCCGCCGCCGCCGCCGCAACAAAAAGTATTGAGTTTGGAACGTTCCATTTCTTTGAATCTGGCCTTCGGCATATTCTGTATTATCTGGCGCGGCTCTTCGTAAATTTCATTATAACGGCTTAAGTAGCATGGGTCATGATAGGCAATAAGAGAATCCACATTATTTGTAAGTTTCAATTTACCCTGTTTTATTAAATCGGCAATCACTTCCGTATAGTGAACTACCTTGAATTCAGCGCCGTATGCCGGATACTCATTCTTTAATGCATTGAAACAGTGCGGGCAGGAGGTAATCACTTCTTTAATGTTATAGTTTTTCAACGTTTCAATATTTTCCTCTGCCGAGAGCTGAAACTGGAATTCATAGCCGGCTCTTCTTGCAGGATCACCGCAGCAAGCCTCTGCTTCACCTAATACACAGAAATCGACTCCGGCTGCTTTCAGCACGTTTGCAAGAGAAAGTATAGCTAAGACATTTCGATCAATAAGCGCCCCGGTACAGCCTACCCATAGCAAGGTACTGGGATTTTCTTCACATTCGCCTAATATTTTGAGCCCCATATCATTTGTCCAGTCACCTCTCAATCTCAACGACTGGGCGCCGGCCCAAGGATTACCTCTTGTCTGCATATTCCTAAGCATAAGCTGGGCGGACTCCGGCATCTTATTCTCTACCAGCATGAGGTACTGCCTCATTTGGATTATCTTACGAATATGTTCTATACCGACCGGGCAGACCTCCTGGCATGCGCCACAGGTTGTACAGGCCCAGATCTTCTCTTCATCTACAACATCTCCAATCATGCTCTTACTCTGACCTTCCGCAGGGGCTTCTACATCGGCAGATGCCCGGGCTTTCGCTGCAAGCAATCCGGGGCCTACTTCCATCAAATGCTCTTTCAAATCATGAATAACTTCTTTAGGAGAGAGTGATTTGCCGCTGATATGGGCAGGACAGTTAACATGGCATCTGCCGCATACTGCGCATGAATAAAAATCAAGCATATCCTTCCATTTAAAATCCTGAATTTTTGATGCGCCCAGCGATACCGACTCATCACCGTTTTCAAGGGCTTCAAGGGCTTCCATAGGTATAGGCTCAATCACCACCTTGGGACCTATAGGCCTGAAAAAGACATTGAAAGCAGCAGCAAGAACGTGCAGATGCTTTGAGCGCGGGATATAAATTGCGAAGCCAAGGATCAATGCATAGTGCAGCCACCAGGCCCCATGGGAAATAGCAAACATAGTGTCTTTCGGTATACCGGTGCCTGCGAGATAGCCGGCGATTGCCTTCGATATAGGCGGCAATCCGGATGTTTCTCCCAAAGCTGCAAAATCAAAGCTCTCTATTATAAAATGCAGCGCCATCAGACCGAAAACCATAAGCATAATAACTCCTGCTTCAACACTCATCTCCAGTCTTTCCGGTCTTACTATAAAACGTCTTATAGCTGCCCATACTATAGCTATGATAACGAATAAACCGGCAAAATCCAGTATAGAAAAATAAACCTCCTCAAAGGTTCCCCCCATAATATAAGGGTAGAGGCCTAAACCTTCAGCAAAACCGATAAAGACTATATAGCTGATTAAGAAAAAACTGAAGCCCCAGAACATGAAGGCATGGCCGAGTCCTGCAAGATCCTTTCCGGTAACACTTTTAAGTGTACACCGTTGAGGAATAACCTCGACAAACATATTCATTATTCTTTGCCCTATGTTACCGAAGCGGCTCTCCTGTTTCCCCAGACACATGATGCGGAAAAGGAAATAAGCCCTTTGTGCAAATAAACTGATGGCAATTATGAACATGACCCAAAAAATGACATAGCCCGATATGCCAAAATAGGTCGCGCTAACTGGCGACATAAAAACCTCCTATCCGTTTACGAGTATATGGCCCCGTAAAAATTGAGGGGCCTTTTAATTCAACTCTATAACCCTATTGCTTTAAGCAACTTCTTTTTCTTTGCCCTTTTTGATTATAGCCCTTTGGCCTTCGGGAAGAGGAGGCGGAACTTCACCTGTAATGTTCGTTATTGCGCCAAATCTTGGCGGGCAGGCTTCAAAACAACTTCCGCATCTTATGCATTTATCCTGATCTATGATATGGACCTCGCCCTTGGCACTTATAATCGCATCCATAGGGCATCTCCTGGCACAGGTTGTACATGCCTGACACTTCAGTGGATCAATATAGTACGAGAACATTTCGTCAAATAATTTGTCGATCTCGTCCCTGGTAAAAAAGTTTTCATATTCTTCATGTGTTTCAAGGCGTGTTCCAAGCTTTTCATTTTTTACTACCTTAATATATGGGACTAACTTTTTAACCTTTTCAAGTCTTGTGTTTAATTCATTTTTTTCTATTCCCTCGCTTTTGCCGATAGGTCCCAGCTCTTTTATCTTCTTTATAAAATCATTGGTAGATTCGACAAAAATATTTGCTTCAGCGCCGGACATAAACTGGATCCTTAATCTTTGAGGATTCAGCCCGATGCGCTCCATGATTTTTTTCAATAAAAGTACCATGTTGAGAGCCTGATAATTGCCATGAGTAATATAATTACATTCATTTAAATGGCAAGCGCCGATAAACACTCCGTCTATTCCATTCGAGAAGGCCCTGAGTACAAATCCCATGTCTACTCTTCCGGAACACATAACGCGGATAAGTCTCATTTCAGTTGTATATTGCAGTCTGGAAACTCCAGCCAGGTCAGCAGCTCCGTACGCTCACCAGTTACATGCAAAACCTAATACTTTCGGTTTAAATTTCAGTCCTGCGCTCATTAGTTTCCACCTCCTTT
>Ga0351948_1041_pt1 | contig 15305 bp, 20 predicted proteins | sample BONcelT113001G14_FD_206852 | JGI IMG/M metagenome (GOLD analysis project Ga0351948, IMG submission 206852) | Enriched cells from coal bed in the Powder River Basin, Montana, United States - BONCAT cells T11 rep3 HSBNCT.T11.300.1.G14 ...
AAGGGTAAGACTTCCTATCTTGTCGGCAACCCCTGTAAGAATTGTCCCGATGCCGAAAAGAATCCCGCCGATGGTAGCTACAAATCTCGGCCCCTTCTTATCTACCAGGGTCCCGCCGAGAACGGCAGCAGTACCCACTACTGCCATCAGAATCATAAATGCAGCCTGAGTGCCTGTTTCACTCCACCCATGAGCAGTCATAAGCGGTTTTTTAAAAACCGACCAGGCGTATACAGTACCAAGGCAAAGCTGCATAACAACTGCAGCTCCGGCAATCACCCATCTTTTAGTTTCTAAATTTGCAGCGCTCATCTTTAATTTACCTCCGGTATTCAATTATTTTGGTTAATTATTAAAGTTTTTCCTGGATTAAAAAGAACAATATAGCTAACATACATAGCGTTTTTATATTAAACAATTGCTTCAATATATGCAATATTTATTTGCGAAAATTCTCACAAACAAATTACTTAATAACTTTCAAGCTTAATAAAATATCTTTAATATGCGAAATATATCACAATGTGCTTAAATAAATACTGAAGCGATCCTTAAACGCCGGTATTGCTTTGATAAATACAACAAAAAAACAAAATTAATTCAACTATTGTGGGAACTGTATAGATGTCATAAATACCCCAACTATTATTATTTACAATATGTTAGAAATTGTTTAAAAGAGATATAATATTAACAAATATGTTTAATGATAAAAAGAATGAGTTTTTAACGGATTGATAAATGCGGTAAAGTGTTGCAACACAATGTAATGATTATAAATTAAAGAGGCATTGTATGAAAATTCTTTTTTCTACCGGCTCGCTGTCGCATTTGCCAATTAAAGAGGTATTCTCGCTGGTAAAAGAAGGTGGTTTTGACGGCTGTGAATTTGTAATCGGCAAGAATATTAACAGAAAAGGTTACAAAAGTGAAATCGAGGAGTGTCTGGAAATTCTTCCTATTTATTCGATACATGCACCGTATGTACATATTGCTTCATGGGGAAATGAAGTTGAAGCCCTGCGGTGCAGTATAGAGCTTGCAAAGGAATTGCATACACAGGTTGTAACATTTCACCCCCCTTCCTGGCTGGCAAGAGAAATAAGATTTTACAGATGGTTCAAAAACGTAAATAATTTTCAGGAAGAACTTGATTGTGAGAACGTTTTTCTTGATATAGAAAATATGCCTCTCATAAAATTAATGATTCCTCCTTATATTTTAAATAATTTTAAAAAAATGATTAAATTCGGGTTAAAGAAAAACCTCTACTTTACATACGATATTACACATATAGGAACATACGGGCATGATGTTATAGATGGATTTTTTGCTTATTATGATACAGGACGTTTAAAAAATGTCCACCTTAGCGATTACAGCCTTTGGAGGGAAAAAAGCCATCTGGGAATTGGAAGAGGCGAATTGCCCATAGTAAGACTGTTGAATACTATGAGAAGGTCCGGGTATGACGGATTTGTTACCCTTGAAATCGCCCCGAATGAATTACCCAGAACCCGCGAATGGCTGCTTAAAGTACTGAGTTATTCTTCATCCCTCCTGAAATTGCATCTTGATATAGACATGGGCCCGGATGACCTTTCAAATCCATCGTAAGTCAACATATAATGCTGTTAATTGTGTATATATAAAAAGAAAAATGTAATTATTTTGTATACATTGTTTAAGATGTAAAACTAGGATGTTAATTTATTTTGCAGACATATGTTAATTTATTTTGTTGACAATTTTAAAATGTTCAGGTTAATTTATCCAACTTTAAGAGGGGTATGTGAAGCTTTTCTGTTTTTGTGTGATGGGATCTCCTTAGTTGCAGGGTGAGTTTTCTTAAACATTCGGCTATAACAGCGCGGTTATTAGCAAGAAAAAGCTTGGATGCCTGAAAAATAAAATATTTTAGGAGGTTTTTATGGCAAAGAGTGTTCATGATATTGTGAATTCCCCGAAATTCAAGAGTCTTGTAGCTACCCGATGGACAGTCAGCTTTATACTCACTGCATTGCTTTTTATTGTGTATTATGGGTACATCCTTCTTATTGCCTATAATAAGGAATTTCTTGCAGAAAAAATAGGTGTCTATACCAACTATGGCATTATTCTGGGTGTCTTAGTTATAGTGCTTGCCTGGATATTGACTTTTATCTATGTCATATGGGCAAACTTTTCATATGACAAAAAAGTCGAAGAATTAAAGAAAGAATTACGATAGGGTAAGGAGGAAAGACATGCAGACAACTTTAGGAACACCAAATTTTATATCGATTTTGTTTTTTGCAATCTTTGTATTTTTTACGCTCATGGTTACTTACTGGGCGGCAAAGAAAACAAAAACAGCCGCCGAATATTATGCTGCTGGCAGGAGTGTAACCGGTTTCCAGAACGGTATGGCATTGGCCGGCGACTATATGTCTGCCGCTTCATTTCTGGGCATAGCCGGTATGGTGTCATTAAAAGGATATGACGGCATGATTTATGCGACAGGGTGGCTGGTCGGATGGCCGGCGCTTATGTTTCTTATCGCAGAACCATTAAGAAACCTCGGCAAATTTACCTTTGCAGATGTCGTTGCCTTCAGGCTGAAACAGACGCCTATAAGGATTGCCGGCGCCATTGGCGGTGTTGTCCTTGCGTATACAATTGCTCAGATGGTTGGATCAGGCAGTTTGATCAAGCTTATGTTCGGCATACCTTACGAGGCGGCTGAAATTATTGTTGGCTGCGTAATGCTCTGTTACGTGCTTTTTGGCGGCATGCTTGCCACTACATGGGTGCAGATCATCAAAGCTTGTTTACTCCTTTTCGGTGTTACACTACTTTTACTACTTGGTCTGTCAAAATTTGAATTCAATCCTGGAAACGTTTACGGTGCAGTGCAGAATCTTCCAGAGATAGGGAAAAAAATGTTAGAGCCCGGTGGTCTCGTAACGAACCCACTTGACGCGATTTCACTTGGACTTGCATTAATGCTGGGTCTTCTTGGCCTGCCCCACATTTTAATGAGGTTTTTTACTGTTCCTAATGCGAAAGAGGCAAGAAAATCTGTTGCATATGCTACTACTTTTATCGGTTATTTCTACTGCATTATCCCGGTAGTGGGTTTTATGGCTGCAGTAATGGTGGGAAAAGATATGATAACCAAGATTGATAAAGGTGGTAATATGGCAGCACTGTTGCTTGGCGAACTTCTTGGCGGTACGCCCTTCATGGGTTTTATTGCGGCTGTCGCTTTTGCAACCATCCTCGCGGTTGTTGCGGGACTCACGCTTTCAGCGGCTTCAGCCATGTCGCATGACATTTTTGTGTCTGTATTCAGAAAAGGACATGCAAGCGAAGCGGAACAGGTAAAGGTAGCGAGAATATCAGTAATTATCTTCGGTGTTGTCGCTATATGCCTTGGCATCCTTTTTAAAGGCCAGAACGTTGCCTTTATGGTAGGGCTTGCCTTTGCTATTGCTGCAAGCGGAAATTTCCCCGCGCTGTTCATGTCAATCGTATGGAGGAAGTTTACAACCGCCGGCGCCGTTGCATCGATTTTAATCGGTTCAATATCGGCAACGGTCTTCATTATCTTAAGCCCAACCGTATGGGTTGATGTGTTTAAGTTTGAAACGGCTATTTTCCCATTGAAAAACCCTGCTATCATTTCTATGACACTTGCTTTTGTATGCGGAATAATTGCTTCGTTCATCTGGCCGGATAAGGAGGCAGAACAGAAATTTGAGGATGAAAAATTACGAACCTATCTAGGTGTCGGCGCAGAATAACAAAAACATTAAAAAGGGGCCACATGATTGTGGCCCCTTTTTAAATTATTATTCGTTGTTTAAATGAGGGGAAAAAATCATTGCTGAACGAAGAATCACTTTTTTTTGTCAAGGTAAGGGAAGTCTATAAAAAAGATCTGTTTGTATGTAAAATTGACATGACTGCATTGAATATTGCCCTGCTGATGAAGGATAAGAATATCTCGGGTGCTGTTGTATCAGACAATGAGATCCCTGTCGGCATGGTCACTGACAGAGATTTGAGAAATAAGGTTCTGGCAGAAGGGTTAGACCCGAGCAGTGTACATCTCTCGTCGATTATGACTACGCCTTTGATAAAAGTAAAGGAAGATGATTTTCTTTCAGAAGCTATTTATAAGATGATGAAGAACCATGTACACAGGCTTGCTGTAGTGGAAGAAAGCGGAAGATTATTGGGAGTTATTACAGATACAGACATAATAAGGTTTCAGACTGACACAGCCCTCTACTTTATGAAGGATCTGGAATCTGCAAGCAGCATAGATGATCTTAAAACTATTAATAACAATATGCTCAAATATATAACAAATTTATTTAATGCCCAGATCAAACCAAGAGACCTCATAAAGTTGATTTCATATTTGAATGATTTGATCATTTCAAAGGTAATAAAGCTCTTGTTTGATCACGAAATGCCTCCCCTGACGAAAAAATTTGCTTTTCTTGTCCTGGGAAGCGAAGGCAGAATGGAGCAGACCCTTAAGACAGATCAGGATAATGCAATTGTATACAATGATGAAATTAATGAAGAAGAGCTCACAACGCTTGAGAACTTTTCTTTAAAATTGATAGACAGCCTTGTAGACATAGGTTTTCCTTCATGTCCGGGTGGTATCATGGCAAAAAATGTGCTTTGGAGGAGGAGCCTGTCCGATTGGAGTGAAACAGTAAAAGGATGGGTAAACGTACCTACTCCGGAAAATATCCTGAATTACAGTATGTTTTCTGATTTACGCACAGTCTATGGCGACATCAATCTGGAGAAAAAATTAAAAGAACGGGTTGTAAATGTCATCAAGCAAAACCACGTTTTTCTCGCGCATATGGCGAATAATATTTTGAGGTTCAAACCGCCTCTAAATTTTCTTGGCGGGTTTAAGGTTGAAAAAAAAGGTGAGCATACAGGCAAACTGGATATTAAAATGACAGGCATATTCCCGTTAACCGAGGGGATTAAGATTCTTGCGCTTGAAGCGGGAATAATGGATGGCGGAACAAGTGAAAAAATAAACAAATTAATGGGGAAAAACATTGTACCGGATGATGAGCTGCATGAGGTTGAGGCAAGCCTGGATTTTTTCATATATACAAGATTGAAAAGCCAGATAAAGCAGGCAACGATGGATTTAGAGCCTACAAATTATATAGACCCGATGCAGTTAAGCGAAGTAGAGAGGGAAAAGCTGAAAGTTGGTTTTTCGATGGTAAAAAGCTTTCAGAATTTTCTGGCAGAAAGATATAAAGTTAGTTTCCTTGCAGGTTAAAAAACATATCTGATAGAATAATTAAGATAAAGTAGCAAGACTCGATTTAAAAATAAAAAAACCTGTCTATCAATAGATAATGATTCAAAATAAGTTGTGATCAACTTTCTAAAATATCAAACCAGTAACATGCCGTGAAACGCGATACCCCATTATTGGTATGATGATAAGCTCAACATGGTTCACCTTGTACTATAATCTACCGATATCTCGTTGTCATACCGATGACCAGGACGACGTACAATGACAAACTCTGGCAGATGATAGCCCTAATGAATGCAATGACATTTTCAAACATCACTTTAAGGTTAGGTAAAAGGAGCATCTGATAAAAACATATGGATTATTTTGTTAGTAATACCGGACATTTAGCTCCTTTAAGGACATTCCTCGCCACGCTTCCGAGTAGATATTTTGCAATACCTGTTTTCCCGAGTGATGCAATGACAATGAGATCTATATTCTTATCCTGCTCTTCTTTTAATATTTCTTCGTAAGATACGCCAACTCTAATGTTTGTGTTAATCTCTATGTCTTTATCCTGGTTGAATTTTGCATATTGCTTCTGCATTTTTTCCTTGGCTATTGCAAAAATCTTGTCTTCAAGCTCCTTCACAATTTCAATCCCGATAGAGTATTCATCAATGGTCTGGATAGGATGTTCTTCAATAACGTGAATAAGAAAGACCTTTGCATTATATTGCCTTGCAATATCGATTGCCTGGCTTAATGCCTTGTTTGAATATTCAGAAAAGTCTGTGGGAACAAGAATTTTTGTTGGTTTAAGCATATTACATTCCTCCTAATTTAATGAATTCAAGTTAATTAGTGTTATAATATCATGCAGACAGCGCTTGTCAACAGGAAAGCTTTTACTGCTTTGAAACAATATTAAATAAGGTACTTTGTACCCAATAATTTATGCTATCAAAATACTATTTTTCAATAATGGTTGAGAACAATCATTTTAGAATTTTATTGTTGAATATTATTGCCCCGATGTCCTTGATTATCAAGAAAAATCTCTTGACATAAAAGGCAAAATCGTTTAACATACCAAAGTTTTCGCTGAGCATGATTTCCCTTAAAACAAATTAGGGAATTATTTTTATTTGGAGGGTATTAATGCCTACTATTAATCAATTAGTGAGGCTTGGGAGAGAAGTCGTTAAAAAGAAGAGTTCATCCCCGGCGCTTACAAATTGTCCGCAAAAGAGAGGAGTTTGTGTAAGGGTTTATACAACAACTCCTAAAAAACCGAATTCGGCATTGAGAAAGGTAGCCCGTGTAAGACTGACCAACGGCATAGAGGTTACTACATATATACCTGGCATCGGCCACAACCTTCAGGAACACTCTGTTGTCCTGATAAGAGGCGGCAGGGTCAAGGATTTACCTGGCGTCAGATACCATATAATCAGAGGATCACTTGATGCAAGCGGTGTGGCAAATAGAAAGAAAAGCAGATCCAAGTACGGTGCCAAAAGACCTAAACAGTAGATGGGTTTAGAAGACAGTAAATAGAGGAGTTTAAAGCATGCCAAGAAAGGGACACGTTGCAACAAGGGAAAAATTACCGGATTTAAAATACAATGATTTCCTTGTACAGAGATTGATAAGCTGCGTTATGCTTGATGGGAAGAAGAGCACAGCCACAAGGATTGTTTATGGTGCCTTTGATGTGATCGAAGGCAAGCTGAAAGACGATCCGTTAAAGGCGTTCCATAAGGCGATTGACAATATAAGACCCGAAATAGAAGTAAAAGCAAGAAGGGTTGGAGGGGCAACATATCAGGTTCCGGTCGAGGTAAGGTCTAACCGGAAAATGTCATTGGGGATCAGGTGGTTGATAAGGTATGCAAGAGAAAGATCAGAAAGAACGATGAAGGAAAAACTTGCCGGAGAGATCCTTGACGCTTGCAACAATAAAGGCGGAGCAGTCAAAAAGAGAGAAGATACCCACAAGATGGCCGAAGCAAACAAAGCGTTTGCTCACTACAGGTGGTAAATCAAGGTACAAATGAATGAATCAAATTGTTAGAAATGTCGGTATTATGGCGCATATAGATGCTGGGAAGACAACTGCTACAGAGAGAATGCTCTTCTATACAGGTGTTAACAACAGGATAGGGGAAGTTGATGACGGCGCCTCTACCATGGATTGGATGGAAGAGGAAAAGGAAAGGGGAATTACCATAACTGCCGCAGCAACAACATGCTTCTGGAGGGAACACAGAATCAACATCATAGATACGCCCGGACATATAGATTTTACGATAGAGGTCGGAAGATCGCTTAGGGTGCTGGATGGTGCCGTAGCATTATTTTCGGCAGTGGAAGGTGTTGAACCTCAATCAGAGACAGTCTGGAGGCAGGCCGACAGATACAGGGTTCCGAGAATTGCTTACGTGAACAAGATGGACAGATCCGGTGCTGATTTTGAAAACTGTGTCCGGATGATACGAGAAAATTTAAAGGCAAATCCTTTGGTGCTCCATTTTCCCATCATGAACGAAGATGGGTTTATCGGAACCGTTGATATAATAAAAAACAAAGCGATATTATATGATAAAGACAGACTGGGTTTCGATTACACTGTCTGCGAAGTGCCCGAAGATCTTAAAGCCAAGGCCGATAATGCAAGAATAAATATGATGGAAATATTGTCCGGCGTAGAAGACAGTTTTATGGAACGGTATCTGGAAGGACATGAGATCGATGAAGCAAGCATTAAAGAGGCAATAAGAAAAGGCACGCTTAATGGGAGCGTTATACCAGTACTTTGCGGCAGTGCATTTAAGAACAAAGGAGTCCAGCCGCTTCTTGATGCAATTGTAGATTATCTTCCTTCGCCGCAGGATGTCTCTCCTTATCATTACTGGACCGATGAAGGGGTTGAAGGCGCTTTTGATGGGACTGAAGAAGAACCGTTCAGTGGACTTGTTTTTAAGATAATGAACGATCCTTTTGTTGGTCATTTGAGTTATGTAAGGATATATTCCGGTGTATTAAAGGCCGGTGATACTATAACGAATTGTGCCAAATCAAAAACAGAGAGGATCGGCAGGATACTAAGACTTCATGCTAACAAGAGGGAAGAGGTAAAAAAAGTAGAGGCCGGTGATATCTGTGCAATCGTAGGTTTGAAAGGAGTATCGACAGGGGACACGCTAACACACCCTGGTTTGGATATATTTTTTGAAAATATTGAAGTCCCTATCCCGGTGGTTTCATGTGCAATAACACCAAGGAAAAAAGATGATCTGAAAAAGATGTGGCTTGTTTTTAACAGATATACGGTTGAAGATCCTTCCCTCAATGTGCGGCTTGACAATGAGACCGGAGAAGTAATACTGTCCGGCATGGGAGAATTACATCTTGAAATAATCATGAACAGGGCAAAGAGGGAACATAACCTCGAAATGATATCATCGCCGCCACAGGTGGCATACAGAGAAACGATAACAAAGCAAGTAACAGGCAATGGTAAATACATAAAACAATCAGGCGGGAGAGGCCAATACGGACACGTTGTATTAAACATTTCACCCCTTGAAGGTGCTGTAGCCTTTGAGAACAAAATAGTGGGCGGTGCGATCCCGAGGGAATATATTTCAAGTATAGAAACAGGAATAATGGAAACAATGGAAAAAGGCGTTGTTCTCGGATATCCTATGGTAGACATGAAGGTTGAACTTATTGACGGTTCATATCATGAAGTGGATTCATCAGAGCTTGCATTTAAGCTTGCTGCATCAATGGGATTAAAAGATGCAGTGAGAAAGGCAAATCCTGTAATTCTTGAACCCATTATGAAGGTAGACATAAGCATACCAAATGAGTTCCTGGGTGTTGTAATAGGTGATATATCGTCAAGGCGCGGCAGGATCGCAGAACTTGGCGACAGAAACGGTTTTAAGTATATAATCGCACATATTCCCCTGGATGAAATGTTCGGATATACAACTCATCTTCGTTCAGCAACGCAAGGAAGGGGAAATTTCAGCATGGAGTTTTTTCACTATACTCCTGTACCACAGCATATTTATGAAACATTAATGAAAAATAGAGAAAAAAATGTAACGGAGGTCCTTTATGGCTAAGAAAAAGTTTGAAAGAAACAAACCCCATGTGAACATCGGAACCATAGGACATATAGACCACGGGAAGACAACCCTCACATCTGCCATTACACGGTATCTTGCAAAAGCAGGAATGGCGAGCTGGATACCTTTCGATCAGATAGATAAAGCACCCGAGGAGAAAGAAAGGGGTATTACCATAGCTACAGCACACGTGGAATATGAGACGAAAAATCGTCATTATGCCCATGTGGACTGTCCGGGCCACGCAGACTACATCAAGAATATGATTACCGGTGCCGCACAGATGGATGGTGCTATCCTTGTGGTAGGGGCCAATGACGGTCCTATGCCGCAAACCCGTGAACATATACTGCTTGCCCGTCAGGTAGGCGTCCCCTGTATGGTTGTCTATCTTAACAAGGTGGATATGGTGGATGATCCCGAACTGATAGAGCTCGTAGAGATGGAACTTCGCGAACTCCTCACCCTTTATGAATTCCCTGGCGATGATATTCCCATAGTTAAAGGAAGTGCATTAAAGGCCTTAGAGTGCGGATGCGGCAATGCGGAATGTCCCAACTGCAAGAGCATACAGGAGCTTATGGATGCCTGTGATTCATATGTACCGGAACCTGTCCGTGATACTGATAAGCCTTTCCTTATGCCGGTTGAAGATGTTTTCTCCATCTCCGGCCGTGGTACTGTTGTTACCGGCAGAGTGGAAAGGGGAATAATAAAGCCCGGCGAAGAAGTGGAGATCATCGGTTTCAGACCTACCGTAAAAACCGTTGCCACCTCTGTTGAGATGTTTAGAAAGATCCTCGATCAGGGCATTGCCGGTGATAACGTCGGCGTACTCCTCCGGGGTATAAAGAAAGATGAGGTCGAGAGGGGTCAGGTACTGGCAAAACCCGGGAGCATAACCCCCCATACGAAGTTTAAAGGCGAGGTCTATATATTAACCAAAGAAGAGGGTGGTCGTCATACCCCGTTCTTTACCGGCTATAGACCGCAGTTCTATTTAAGAACCACAGACGTAACCGGTGTGACAAAGCTCCCCGAGGGTGTCGAGATGGTGATGCCCGGTGACAATGTAACTATCATTGTTGAGCTTGTTACCCCCATTGCCCTTGAGAAGGAACTCCGTTTTGCTATCAGGGAAGGTGGAAAGACTGTCGGAGCCGGTGTTGTCACTGAGATTATAGAGTAGAGGGGAAAAAAATGAGGCAGAGAATCAGGATATGCCTGAAGGCCTTTGATCATGGATTACTTGATCAATCGGTAAAAGAAATAGTGGATGCAGCAAAAAAAACAGGAGCACAAGTTGTTGGACCTGTTCCGTTGCCAACAAGAATACAAAAATTTTGTGTTTTACGTTCCCCTCATATTGATAAAAAATCGAGGGAGCAGTTTGAAGTAAGAACACACAAGAGATTGATAGATATTGTTGATCCGACACAACAGACAGTTGATGCCTTGATGAAATTAGAGCTTGCAGCAGGCGTCGATGTGGAAATAAAGTCCTGAGGAGTTTAAGATGGCAACGGCAGATTTACTTGATATAAAAGGCGAAAAAGTAGGTGAAGTTGAGATAAAGGATGAAGTGTTTAATGTTGAGGTTAAATCCTATCTTATGCATGATGTGGTAAGAATGCAGCTTGCAGGGAGAAGGAGAGGAACTGCATCGACGAAAACACGAAAGGATGTAAAAGGAAGCGGAAAGAAGCTTTACAAACAGAAAGGTACCGGAAGAGCAAGACAGGGGAATATAAGGGCACCCATTCAAGTAGGGGGCGGTGTCGTTTTCGGACCGCATCAGAGAGATTACAGTTATTCTGTACCGAAAAAAGTTAGACGAAGTGCATTGAGATCGGCTTTAACCGTAAGATATACAGGTTCAAAAATGACAATACTTGACAAAATTGTATTGGAAAATTTCAGCACAAAAACATTTAAAGGTATAGTAGATGTACTTAAACTTACAAAACCACTTTTTATTATTGATAAAAAAGATGAAATTATAGAAAAATCGGCGAGAAACATTCCCTTCGTGAAAGTATTAAGAACGGACGGGTTAAATGTATATGATGTAATAAAATATGAACAGCTTATTTTTACGCTTGATGCCTTGCGGAAGGTAGAAGAGGTGCTGGTATAATGATCGAATATGATATAATTGTGAAACCTATAATAACCGAAAAAAGTTCTCTCTTGAAAGAGACGGGGAATCAGTATGTTTTTGAAGTCCAGAGAGATACGAATAAAATAGAAATAAAAAAAGCAATAGAAAAACTTTTTAAAGTAAAGGTAGTTTCAGTTCATGTGGCAAAAATGGAAGGTAAAACAAGAAGAGTAGGAAAGTTTTCCGGAAAGAAACCTGACTGGAAAAAAGCAATTGTTAAATTGAGTCCGAAAGATAAAATAACTATTTTTGAGGGTGCATAATGGGTATACAGGAATATAAGCCAACATCTGCCGGCAGAAGATTCATGAGCATTAACACCTTTGAGGAGATTACGAAGGATAAGCCGGAGAAATCGTTAGTAGTACCCGTTAAAAGGTCAGGTGGCAGAAATAATTACGGCAGGATAACAACAAGACATATCGGCGGCGGACATAAGAGAAACTACAGGATTATAGATTTTAAAAGGAATAAATATGAGATTCCCGGCAAAGTTGCTGGTATTGAATATGACCCGAACAGATCTGCAAACATTGCACTTATAAATTATATTGATGGCGAGAAAAGGTATATTCTTGCACCGCTTAGATTAAAGGTTGGTGATGTGATTATAGCGAGCAAGAAACCGGATACTGAAATAAATGAAGGGAATGCAATTCCATTAAAATATATCCCGGCCGGAACATTTGTCCATAATGTAGAGATGAAACCCGGAAAAGGCGGACAGCTTGCACGAAGTGCAGGCAATTATGCACAGCTTGTAGCGAAAGAGGGAGCTTATGGACATGTAAGATTGCCTTCTGGAGGAGTAAGGCTGATTTTATTGACTTGCATGGCGACGATTGGCCAGGTAGGAAATATTGACCATGAAAATGTTACGATAGGAAAAGCTGGTAAATCAAGATGGAAAGGCACAAGGCCTACCGTAAGAGGAACAGCTATGAACCCAGTAGATCATCCATTGGGCGGTGGTGAAGGAAGATCAAAGGGCGGAAGACACCCGTGTTCACCCTGGGGACAGTTATCAAAAGGATTAAAAACAAGAAAAAATAAAAGAACAGATAAATATATAATAAAGCTAAGAGGTTAGGGAGGTACATGTGGCAAGGTCTTTAAAGAAAGGGCCATACGTAAATGAAAAGTTAATGGAAAAGGCCTTGGCAGCAAAGGGGTCGAAAAGCTCGAAGGTTATAAAGACCTGGAACAGGAGCTCAACAATCACACCGGATTTTGTTGGATTGACTTTTGCGGTTCACAATGGAAAGAAATTTATACCGGTTTTTGTGACAGAGGAAATGGTTGGCCATAAACTTGGTGAATTTTCTCCAACAAGAATTTTCCATAGCCATTCAGGTGACAGAAAAGCAAAAGTTGTGAAAAGGAAGGAATAGATAACATGGAAATAGTGGCAAAAGCAAACATGATAAGAATTTCTCCGAGAAAAGTTAGGATTGTAGGGGAAGTTATAAAGAAGAAAAACGTCAATGATGCAATGGGTATTCTCATGTATATGCCCCAGAAGGCGTCTTATATCCTTAAAAAACTTCTTGATAGTGCGATTGCCAACGCAAAGCAAAAAAAGTATGTGGATATAGATAGTCTTTTTATTAAGAATGTAATTGTCGATGGTGGACCGATGCTAAAGCGGTTTCTACCGAGGGCTATGGGAAGAGCATCGAAGATCAGAAAAAGATTAAGTCACATCACCCTTGTGCTGGATGAATCTTAATATTGGAGGTTAAATGGGTCAAAAGACACATCCTTATGGCTTTAGACTGGGAGTAATTAAATCCTGGGATTCTAAGTGGTTTGCAGCAAAAAATTATGCAATGTTTTTGCATGAAGATATCAGAATCAAGAAATTTTTGAAAGAAAAATTGCATCAGGCAGGTGTGTCGAAGATTGAGATTGAAAGAGCGGCCAACAAAGATAAAAGAGTAAAGGTAAATATATACACTGCAAGACCTGGACTGGTTATCGGAAGAAAAGGCGCAGAAGTAGAAAATTTAAAAAAGGAATTGCAGAGGATAACAGAGAAGGAAGTTATATTGAATATTACTGAAGTAAAAAGGCCGGAGGTAGACGCTCAACTTGTTGCTGAAAATGTGGCCCTACAGCTTGAAAGAAGGGTGTCATTCAGAAGGGCGATGAAGAGGAACGTGTCACAGGCAATGAAATTCGGAGCCAAGGGAATTAAGGCAATGTGCGCCGGCAGATTAGCAGGGGCGGAAATGGCTCGAACCGAATGGTATCGTGAAGGACGGGTTCCGCTCCAGACAATCAGAGCTGATATAGATTACGGTTTTGCAATATCGCAGACGAAATATGGTGTAATAGGTGTCAAAGTTTGGATTTTTAAAGGCGAAGTGTATCAGGAGGCAGTGTAATGCTTTCACCTAAAAGAGTCAGGTATAGAAAACAGCAAAAAGGAAGGATGACTGGCACCGCCAGTAGAGGCAATAAGGTAAGCTTTGGTGATTTTGGTTTACAGGCAGTCGAATGTGGAAGAATTACGGCGAGGCAGATAGAAGCAGCAAGGATTGCTCTTACAAGGTATGTAAAGAGAACAGGAAAAGTATGGATTCGGGTTTTTCCTGATAAACCGATAACAAAGAAACCTGCTGAAACAAGGATGGGAAAAGGCAAGGGCGGCACCGAAGGATGGGTTGCTGTTATTTTGCCTGGAAAAGTGCTTTATGAGATAAAGGGTGTCCCTGAAGATAAGGCAAAAGAGGCTTTAAGAATAGCATCGTTTAAGCTTCCTATAGGAACAAGATTTATTGCCAGAAGTGAGGAACAATGAAAGCGAAGGAACTGAAAGAGTTAACAGTGGAAGAGCTCACAAAAAAGAAAAAAGACTTTAAGGAAGAACTTTTTAATTTAAGATTCCAGCATTCTACCGGTCAATTGGAGAATAATGCAAGAATAGCTGTTATAAAGAAGGATATTGCGAGAGTAGAAACATTCATCAGGCAGAAACAGCTAAGTAATTAATTGGATAATAGATATTATCCGCTTATAAACCAGATAGAAACAAGAACTATTAGCTTAAAATAATTTGAGGTTAAGCATGGAATTGAAAGCTGACACAAACAAAAAGAAAATTACAGGCGTAGTAGTTAAGAACAAAATGGATAAAACAGTAGTTGTAGAAGTATCAAGATCATTTAAGCATTCAATGTACCATAAATACATAAGTACCAAGAAGAGATACAAAGCGCATGATGAGGAAAACAGGTGCGCAATGGGAGATCGGGTTTTGATTGTTGAATCGAGACCGTTAAGTAAAGAGAAAAGATGGCTGGTAAAGGAAATTATTAAAAAAGTGGAGCCCATTCTTGTTCAGGAAGAGGTGGTGAAGGATGATACAGGAGAGAACTAAACTTGAAGTTGCGGATAATTCAGGCGCGAAGAAATTAGGATGTATCAGGGTACTTGGAGGTTCCAAGAAGAGGTATGGAACTGTTGGTGATATTATCGTAGCCTCAGTAAAAGAAGTAATTCCAAATTCAAAGGTTAAAAAAGGGGATGTTGTAAAAGCTGTGATAGTGAGAACCAAGAAAGAAATCAGGAGAGTAGATGGTTCGTATGTAAAGTTTGATGATAACTCTGCTGTAATAATAAATCAATACAATGAGCCGATAGGAACCAGGATATTCGGGCCTGTAGCAAGGGAGTTACGGGCACAGAAGTTTATGAAAATCGTGTCATTGGCACCTGAAGTAGT
>Ga0351948_1042_pt1 | contig 14989 bp, 12 predicted proteins | sample BONcelT113001G14_FD_206852 | JGI IMG/M metagenome (GOLD analysis project Ga0351948, IMG submission 206852) | Enriched cells from coal bed in the Powder River Basin, Montana, United States - BONCAT cells T11 rep3 HSBNCT.T11.300.1.G14 ...
TCACCACACCGTATTTTTCGGCAAGCTCCACGATTTTTTTGCGCCGCTCCAGTGAAAGCGTGCGTCCGGTCGGGTTCTGGAAAGTGGGGATGATGTAGAAAAGCTTGGGACTATAGCGCCGCATCTTCTCCTCCACATCCTCTATCAGCACGCCTTCTTCATCCATTTCAACAGGTATGATCTTCGCTTCATACGAATTGAATATCTGCAATGCGCCCAGAAAGGTGGGCGACTCCACCAGAATAGCGTCCCCCTCGTTCAATAGCGCCTTGCACGCCGTGTCAATCCCCTGCGTCGCGCCCGACGTGGCGATTACCTGTTCAACGTTGCAACTGATGCCGCGCGCACCGAGCAGCTCTTTTGCCGTTTCCCTGAAAGGCATGTACCCTTCCGTTATGCCGTACTGCAGCATGATCTTTCCCTTGTCGATCAGAAGCTCCCTTGCGATCTCCGCTATCTGCTCGGTTGCAAAGGTATCCGGGTTGGGGACGCCGCCTGCAAAGCTGATGATATCCGGGTTAGCGAGCAATTTGAATATTTCACGGATGGCGCTGCCCGTCAGTCCCACCATCCTGTCGGCGATACCGTAGTTCATATCATAACCTCCACGCAAGCATCGATAATAGATTAACTGTATGTGCATTTTGGGTTTGTGTCAATAGGATGCGCCGATAAACAGCTGGTCCGAAACAATCGGCCTGCCCCCCCCGGCGCGTGTATTAAAAATGTTCTGAATAACTTAAAAGGTAAGATCACAATGTTACTGAATACCGTGTAAAGAATCGTCCGCATTAAAACCCAATGTCAGTATTAAATGCAATGCTTTCAAAATGACCCTCCCACAAATAGTAGGATATGGTGACTTTAATGGTTTTAATAGCTCTTCTATATCCTTTTCGCTCATCCCGTCTGTCTTAACTATGATTGTGAAATCAGAGTTCCATGTTTCACCGACTTTCAAATTTGGATTTTTTTCAGCCATCAGTGTATACATCCAAATTCTATCCTGATAGTTCCCTTTAAGACTGCAACCCATAGAATATATTGTTGCTGAATCTGAAAAGAGTTCATAATTGAGTTAAGGGAGCTTCTGGGAAAAGAGCGCGTAACGTTTTATATCGGCTTTGATCCGACGGCGGACAGCCTGCATATAGGGCACTATGTCGTACTGGTGGCAATGGCGCATATGCAGCGCGCGGGGCACCGGCCCATTGCGCTTATCGGCGGGGGCACGGCGATGATCGGCGACCCGTCCGGCCGCAGCGATATGCGGCAGATGCTCACCTTCGAGCAGATAGAGGCAAACGCCGGACACTTCAAAGACCAGATCGGCAACCTGATCCACTTTTCGGACGGCAAGGCGGTAATGGTCAACAATGCCGACTGGCTTTTGAATCTGAACTATGTGGACTTTCTGCGCGATATCGGCCTGCATTTCACGGTCAACCGCATGCTCGCGGCCGAGTGTTTCAAATCGCGCATGGAGAAAGGGCTTACCTTTATCGAGTTCAACTATATGCTCATGCAGAGCTATGACTTTCTTGTGCTGAACCGCAAGTATAACGCCGTTTTGCAAATGGGCGGGGATGACCAGTGGGCCAACATTCTAGCGGGCGCGGACCTCATCAGGCGCAAGGAACAGAGGGCCGCGTATGCGATGACCTGTTCGCTTCTGACCACCAGCGAAGGCGTGAAAATGGGCAAAACACAGCGTGGCGCGCTGTGGCTTGACCCGATAAAGACCAGCCCGTACGAGTTTTACCAGTATTGGCGCAACGTAAACGATGCCGATGTGGAAAAGTGCATGAAAATGCTGACTTTCCTGCCGATGGAGCGGATCAAAACGCTGTGTGCGCATAACGATCACCGGATGAACGACGCCAAGCGCGTGCTGGCCTACGAACTGACAAAACAGGTGCATGGCGAAGCAGAGGCGGATAACGCGCAGCAAACTGCGGAATCGCTCTTTGGCGGTACAAAAGACGCGGATACCATCCCCGCCACCCGGATCAGCGCGGAGCAGTACGAAAACAACCCGCGCTTGATCGATCTCATGGCGCTTTGCGGCCTGGCCAGGTCCAAGGGCGAGGCAAGGCGTCTGGTGGGCCAGGGCGGCGTATATGTGAACGATGAAAAAGCTGAGGACGCAGAAGCCGTTATCCCGAGCGAAAAGCTCGAAGAAGGCATCTTGGTTAGAAAAGGCAAAAAGACGTTTCATCGCATCGAGCTCGTATGATGCACGCGTATAAAACCGTGATGCGCCGGGGCGAGAGCGTGCATATCGTCCAAAAATCGAGGTTTTTGGGAGTATGCGTTCCCGCAGCCGACGAAGCCGGGGCCGTAGAGGCCATCGAGGCGCAGCGGAAAAAGCACTATGACGCCAGGCACCACTGCTATGCGTTCGTGACCGGGCCGCACCGGCGCTCCAGCGATGACGGCGAGCCTTCGGGCACGGCGGGCATGCCTATTCTGGAAGTGCTTTTAAAGAATGGCGTAAACAACGCGCTGATCGTGGTCACGCGGTATTTCGGAGGCGTGCTTTTGGGAACGGGCGGGCTGGTGCGCGCGTATTCGGCGGCGGCCGTGCAGGCGCTTGAGGATGCCCGGCCGGTGACCATGCATGAGGCGATCCGCTACAGGATCGGGCTTGATTATGCACGGTATAACCGCCTGTCGGCGCTTGTCAAAAGCGCGAATGCCAAGGTGCTTCATGAGGATTTCGGCGTAGAAGTGTGCGTGGACCTGGCGGTCCGCGCCGTGGATGCGGCCTCTTTTTTAAGGCGGTTTGAGGAATTCACCGAAGGCAGGGGCATCATGAGTGAGACGGGCCGCGGTTATCATGCGTGGCACGAAGAGGAATAACAGGAATAATCGGGAGCGAAGGCATCCCTTATTTTATTTACTGATAGGAGTTTTAAAAATGGGAGAACTAAAAATCACGCGCACGCAAGCACCCAAGGCAAAGTTGGAAGATGAATCGAAGCTTGGATTCGGGAAACTTTTCACTGATCACATGTTCATCATGGACTTTGACCGCAGCTCGGGCTGGCACGATGCACGCATCGTACCATATAGCGATTTCGTACTGGACCCTGCCGCGCTGGTGTTCCATTACGCACAGGCTGTTTTTGAGGGGCTGAAGGCATATAAAAACGAGGACGGCGAAGTCCTGCTCTTCAGGCCCAAAGACAATTTTGTGCGTTTGAACAGATCGGCCGACAGGATGTGTATTCCGAATATCGATGCGGATGAAGCGCTTAATAACCTGCTCGAGCTTGTGCGCATGGACAGCGGCTGGATCCCCACGGCGCCGGGAACGTCTCTGTATATCCGGCCCACCATCATCGCGACGGAGCCGATGCTGGGCGTGCGGGCCTCGGATAAGTACGTTTTCTTTATCATCCTCTCGCCGGTCGGCGCATACTATGCAGAGGGCATGAAGCCGACACGCATCTACGTGGAGAATGAATACGTGCGCGCCGTTCCGGGTGGTACGGGCAATACGAAGGCTGCCGCCAACTACGCGGCGAGCCTGATAGCCGGCGAAAAGGCACATGAAAAAGGTTTTTCGCAGGTGCTGTGGCTCGACGGCGTGAAGCATGCCAACATTGAAGAAGTGGGCTCTATGAATATGTTCTTCGTCATTGACGGCGAGCTGATAACGCCCGCGCTGAACGGGAGCATCCTGCCCGGTATTACGCGCGATTCCATTCTCCAGATCGCGCGCAGCATGGGTATCAAAGCGACGGAGCGCACGATCGCCGTCGAAGAAGTCTTTGCCGCACACGAAAAGGGCCTGCTTGATGAAGCGTTCGGCACGGGCACGGCGGCCGTGGTCTCTGCCGTGGGCGAGATGACATGGAACGGCAGGACTATAAAGATCAACGCCGGGGAAATCGGCAAATATTCGCAGATGCTCTATGACAAGCTGACGGGTATACAGATGGGCCGCGAGGCCGATGAATTCAACTGGGTGGTCCGCGTATAGGAAAACAACTTATTCATAAATGTTGACGCACGAAGGCTTGTGCCGTGCAGGCACAGGCCTTTGGTATGCTGGTAAAGGGCATTAACGTTTTTTCGGCAAGTTGACACATATACTGGAATTAAGATAGAATAATGCAAACACTTGGGAACTATACTGTTTGTAGCAAATGCTGGACACAACACGAGGCATAGAATCGATATCTTAATGGATCGGAAGGGGACGTGTTATGAGAAAAAGACGAATATTATCCCTTTTTATTGCGGCGGTAATGATAACGATCACAGGAGCGGGGGCAGGTACCGTACAGGCTGCGGGCAATGCACAGGTTGCGATCACCGCCAGCCCGAGCCAGCTGAGCACTACAGGGACCGTTGAGCTGCTCATTTCCGTTACAAACACATCGCAGTCCTCAGCCATGGAAGATGTATCGGTTACAGGGAAAGGTGTGAACGATGTGCTCGCGTCCATACCTCCCGGCGAGACACAGGACCTGTATATCGACGGCTACACGGTAACAGACAGCATGCTGGGTAAGCCCATCACGTTTACGGTATACTATACGATGAACCAGAATCCGCAAACGGCGACCGGCTCCGTTACGGTATTGCGCCTTGCGATTGCGCCAAACGTTGTTTTGGAACGATCAAGCAATGTATCGGTGCAGGAAAGCGGAAAGCCGGTGGTATTCACATACACCGTGTATAACGAGGGACTAAACACGATCAGCAACGTTCTGCTGCATGACAAGTTTACGGATGAGGCATTAAACGAGCCGTTTTCCCTTGATCCGGGGGAAAAAAAGCAAATCCAATATACGTATGTGATGGAGGGGAATACGACTTCGCGCCCCAGCGTCTCCTTTAATGCAAGCGGCAAAAGCTATATCAACACAATCGATGTGCTCTATATCACTGTGCCCGAAGAATCGCTGGTCGTTGAAGCATATACATCCAAAGCCGAAGTGAAGCCGGACGAAGAGACGACGATTCATTGCAAGATAACCAACCAGAGCAGCCAGAAGGTAAAGGACATATCCGTTGTTGACGAGACTGGGCAGGTTCTGGGAGATTCTTTTGATCTGGGGAAAGGACAGTCCACAATGCTATCAAAAACATTAACGTTAACCGAAGACCGGAATTTTTCAGTAAAGGCGAGCGGTTATGACCAGCACGGCAACAAGATCGAAGCATCCAGCGAAACTATCGAGATGCGCCTGCTTAAGGCGGACGCGCAGACCGACTTGTTGGGTATCGCGGTTAAGCCCAGCATTACGCAGCTTGATGAGCCGGGCACGGTCACTTTTTCCATCACGGTTTCAAACAAAATGGAAGATACGCTCACGGATGTCGTGGTGAGCGAGCAAACCCGAGGGGATATTGCCGCATTCGATTCGCTTGTTACCGGAGACAAACTCGTGAGCAAGGATTTCGAGGTCACCGGGGATGAGACATTCGTGTTCACGGTTTCGGCAAAGGATCCCGAGGGAAACAAGTATGACGTGCGTTCGGGGGAAGTAAAAATCCTTGTCGGGGCCCAGTTGACAGCCACACCGGCCGTTACGGCTGCGGCGGCTGTAACAGCTACAGGCGGTCTGGGTACCTTCTTAACGATCGTTATCATCATTGTGGGGCTGATCGTCCTGGCGACGATAGTGCTCATTGTACTGTTGCTGCAGGAAAAGAAAGCCAAAAAACTTGCAGCCGCAAATCCGCAGGCAATCGAAGGCGAAGATGTGCAAAAGAGCGATAGCGAAGAACCCGTTGCGGACGAGGACATATCGTTTATCCCGCCCGAGATAGACGATGCGGGGTCTGGGCCTGAGATAGAAGCGGACCAGGAGTCCGGTACATCCGAGGCGGAGCCTGAACCTGAGCCGGACAAAGAAAAAAGGATAGACGATATCGAAAACCCTGTTGAATAGTGGTGTCCAAAGAGCTGCCGGCGATCAAGCGGCAGCTCTTTTTGTCATTACGCGCGTTTGTCTTGCATGCGGCTGCGCGGCCTCTGGACTATTTTAACTTGAAACAAGCCGAATAAACACGTATAATGTTCCAGAGAATAGAGTTTAGGAAGATGTGCGTTGGAGCAGGCATTTAAAGGCTTTACACCCCAAACGGCCGAATTCTTTTTAGGGCTTTCCATGAATAACAATAAGGCCTTTTTCCATTCGCACAAAGCCGGGTTCCAACAGTTTGTGCAAGAACCGTTGATGGCGCTTGCGCGCGATCTGGAGCCCTTGATGCTGTCGATCGACCCGGAGTTAGAAACGCGGCCGGTGCAGGGGAAAGCGCTTGCAAGACTGCACAGGGATACGCGGTTTTCGAAGGATAAAGCGCCGTACCGGAACCATTTATGGCTTGTATACCGGCGTCCCTGCGAGGGCAATACACAGTGCCTGGGCTTTTATTTTGATATTTCTGCGTTTGATGTTTCCTGGGGTATGGGAATGTATGCCCCCTATCGCATGCGCATGGATGAAATCAGAAGGAATATTTTGGCCAAGCCCGGCGACTTTTCAGCGCTGGTGCGGCATTCGTCTTTTACAGGGCGGTTCGTTCTGGAAGGGGAAGCATACAAGCGTCCGGTCGTGAACACCGGCGATCCTGTGCTCCTGGACTGGTGCAATCGGAAGTGTGTGGCGGCGGTGCATGAGCAGCCGCTGGATTCTTTGGCTTTTTCGCCAAAGCTTGGCTGTATGGTCGAAGCGGATTTCAAGGTACTTGCGCCTGTTTACCGATTGCTTCGGGGCATGTCCCCGATATGCATAAAGAACTAACATTGCTATTTTTCACAAGTATTAAGGAGGAACTGTCATGAGCAAAGCTGATCAATTAACCATCAACTCCATTCGCATCCTTTCAGCTGAAGCAATTCAAAAAGCCAAATCAGGGCACCCCGGTCTGCCGTTGGGTGCTGCCGCCATGGCGTATGCGCTGTGGTCTCGCGAACATAAGCACAACCCGAAAAACCCTGATTGGGCAAACCGCGACCGTTTTGTTCTTTCGGCCGGCCACGGCTCGATGCTGATGTATTCACTGCTGCACCTGTTTGGATACGGCGTGACCATCGAGGATATCCAACAGTTCAGGCAGTGGGGATCGAAGACCCCCGGGCATCCCGAGTTCAGACACACGGTTGGCGTTGAGACAACGACAGGACCGCTGGGTCAGGGAATCGCCATGGCAGTGGGTATGGCAATGGCCGAAGCGCGCCTGGCCGCAATTTTCAACAAGCCCGGCTATGAAGTGGTGGACCACTGCACCTATGCATTGGCCGGCGACGGCTGCATGATGGAAGGCGTTGCTTCCGAAGCCTGTTCCATGGCCGGAAACCTGAAGCTTGGCAAACTCATCGTACTGTATGACAAGAACGATATCACCATCGAAGGCAAAACGGAGATCACCTTCACCGAAGATGTAGGCATGCGCTATGAGGCGTACGGCTGGCAGGTGTTGAGCGTGGAAGACGGCTACGATGTCGATGCGATCGCCGGCGCCGTCGCCGAAGCGAAAGCCTGCATAGACAAACCCTCGCTTATTATCGTGAAGACCGATATCGGGTACGGCTGCGCCGCAAAACAGGGCAAGAGTTCCGCCCACGGTGAGCCGCTCGGCCCGGAGAACCTTGCCGCAACCAAAGAATACTTCGGCTGGCCCGTGGACAAGGAATTCTACGTTCCCGAGGAAGTATACGACCATATGGCACAGATGCAGGCCAGATTCTCCAAATATGAAGAGAACTGGAACGAACTGTTTGCCGCATACTGCAAGGAATACCCCGAAATGGCCGTAAAATGGAATGCCTGGTTTTCCAAGGACGCAGATGCGGGCATCTTTGATGAAGCATATTATACATTTGAGGACAAGAAAGACGCTACGCGCAATTCCTCGGGCATCGTACTCAACCGCCTGGCAGAAAAGATCCCCAATTTCTTTGGCGGCTCTGCCGACCTGGCGCCGTCCAACAAGACCCAGATCAAGGGCACGAGCGATTTTTCGGCTGACGATTACACCGGCGCGAACGTCCACTTCGGCGTCCGCGAGTTCGCGATGGCTGCCGCGGCCAACGGCATCGTGCTGCACAGCGGCCTGCGCCCCTACGTGGCGACCTTCTTCGTATTCAGCGATTACCTCAAGCCCGCCTACAGGCTTTCTGCGCTGATGGGACTGCCGGTGATCTATATCCTCACGCACGACAGCATCGGCGTCGGCGAAGACGGTCCCACGCACCAGCCCATAGAGCAACTCGCTTCGATGCGTTCCATTCCCAACTCGGTGGTGTTCCGCCCCGCCGACTCCAAAGAGACCGCCGCGGCGTACCAGTATGCGCTCACCGGGGCAAAAGGCCCCGTATCCATGGTGCTCACCCGCCAGAACCTGCCGCTTTATGACGGAACCGGCCAAGAGGCGATGAAGGGCGGCTATGTCCTGGCCGACTCCGATAAGGAAACACCCGATGCGATCCTGATTGCTTCCGGTTCGGAAGTGGAGCAGGCATACGACGCGAAGGCCGTTTTGAAGGAAAAGGGAATCGATGTGCGCGTGGTCTCCATGCCCAGCATGGAACTGTTCGACCTCCAGAGCGACGCGTACAAGGAACAGGTCCTGCCCTCGGTTGTCCGCAAGCGTGTTGCCGTTGAGGCGGGCTGCTCCTTTGGCTGGCATAAATACACCGGCTTGGACGGTGTGATCGTAAGCATCGACCATTACGGCGCTTCGGCGCCTGCCGGAACGCTGTTCAAAGAGTTTGGCTTCACGGTAGAAAACATTGTGGAAACGACGATGAAACTGTTCTAAAAATTATTATGTTTTCAGATTAACGGACAATGACAGAATAAGCTCCCTGAAGCAGGACAGAAACTGCGGCAGGGGGCTTTATCCATGTTAGGGCGGAACCATATTGAGGTCATGGGCGGCATCTTGTGGTAAAAGCAGTCATAATGTATACTTCATATATCAAAGTATACGGAGAGGGAAAGCGTTGAAAAAAGCAAAAGGAAATCATTATTCCTCCGGTTATTATGGCGATTGTGATATCGGTTGCGACATTGATTGCATTATTGGGAGCAGGTTAGTTGCTGCTTATTCTATTAGCCGGCGGGGATATTGTCCCTCATCCGTCCTGAAAGAAGCGGAGATACCATTATTATCAAAACTTAAGGGAAAACATTAATAATGAAAAAAGCGGATCATAGCTGTAATCGTGGTTGCAGCATTGATTGCATTATTGGCAGCACGGCCCGTTATTATTTTCTTCCTGTTACTGTTTGGTCATTTACTGGGTTTTGATGTCTCACCTTCTCCCGGCTGAAAAATGGTGCCAGCTTAAATCGGTGCTATCTTTTTTCCTTTCCGGCTGTTTCTGAGGTTTACTTCATGAGCAGGCGGCTTTTTATCAGGCGTAAAAAGCGCATACAATTGCGAAGACGTCGCGGGCTGTGATACAATAGCATTGAAATCATTACTTGTTTCGTTGCAATGGGAGGGAGACAGCTTTTGGAGGAGTTTGAAGTCGAACTGGTCGGTAAGATCGGGTCCATGGCTTTGATATGCAAACAGGACAACGACATCGACTATAATATTTTCAGGCGCTTGAGTGTGCAGTTTAAGCCGGGGATGATCTGGGTGAGCTCAGGCGCAACGGAGATCGGTCGCCTGGACTATATGAAACGCAACCGTGGAATGGAACTGACGGGCGATATTGAGAAGATAAAAGCGGACTACGCCGCGCAGGGGCAATCGATCCTTATGGAAACGTACCGCCGCTTCATACCGCATGAATATTCGGTAAGGCAGGTCCTGGTCGAGCACCAGCATTTCAACAGCCCCGAAAAACGCGAGCATATCCGGAATATTCTGTTGCGTGCGACGCAGCAGCGAGCCATCCCCATCGTAAATTACAACGATCCGGTGAGCAGCGACGAGAACCGAAAGCTCGAACTGGACACACTGCGCTCCAACGGCGGCGATGAAGTGGTCGAGTGCATCGATAACGATGAAACGGCGGCGGTCATTGCCGAACTGGTAAACGCGCGGCTGCTGCTTATCATGACCGGGGTGGACGGGATATTCAGGGATCCTTCCGACCCGAAGACGCTGGTGCATGAAGTTGCGGGAAGCGACCCCGAGGAACTCGAAAGCGAGATAAAAAAGCTGCAGGCATGCTGCAACGGCTCGAGCCGCAAAGGCGCGGGCGGCGCACGCGCCAAGCTTGAGTATATCATTCCGGTGGCAAAAAACGGTACGACGGTCATCATCGGAAACGCGCGCTACACGATCGACGATCTGGTATCCGGGAAGGTTCCCCAAACAAGAATCGGAATCCGCTAAAGCGAATAAGATATAAGAGGAGGATGAAGAGGTGAGGAAGAAACAGGTTTGGGCAATACTGCTGGTCTGCGTGCTGTTGGTGTTTTCGCTTACGGCATGCAACGGCGGCAGTGCCGACGTTACGAAACTCGATCCGGATGCTCTGTTAAAAGAAGTTTTGCAGAAAATGAATGATACGCAAAGTTGTTCTGCGCTAGTGAGCCTCGTTTTTGATGCAACAACTACGGATGAAAACGGTGTTCCCCTGCGAATAAGCATAGATGCTGATGCCACAATTTCGGCCATTATGAAGCCTTCTATCAAAGAAAAACTTGACATTAATATTGTGGCGGATGTGAACGGAGAAAAGCTAAATATTAAGATTCAGATGTACCTTGTTGAAGAAAACGGGCAGATGAAGGTTTATCTGGATATCGATGCACCTTCTGCCGCGAATGAAGAAATGATGAAAAGCATGCCGTTTAAAAACGGGGACACGTTAGGATCGGTGGAAGAATCGACTGCGGATACGGATATGAATACAGCGATAGATTATCTGTCAAATCCCGAAATCATAGGCCTCGAAACAGTCGACGGCAAGGAAACCATACATATGCAAGCCAATCTGGATACGCAAAAAATAATAAAGGAAGCCCAGGTTTCCGAACAAGAGAGCATGACGGCAGAGAATGCAGCGGCACTTAATCTTGCTTTGAGAATGCTTGGCCACATCCAGTTGAATATCTGGATGGACGCTACGACCCATGACCCCGTGAAGGCCGAGGTTGACCTCGGCGATCAGCTCGACAGCATCTTAGAGATACTTATGCCGCTCATGGAAATGGAAAGTGAAGGCGCAGGTGTGAGGATCAACGAGATCGGGCTGAAGCTGACGCTCTCGGATTTCAATGCCGTGCAAGACTTTGAAGTTCCCGTGGGACTGAAGGCATCCAAGGGGACAAAGAGCCAAACATAAACCAGGGAGTGCCAAACATAAGAAAACTTGTGAACAAGGCTGCATGCGCAACACGAACCGTGCGGCCTTCTTGCTGGAATAAAACTGGTTTACATGCATAAACGCGGTTGATTAACATATTGTGAAATGCATACATGTTGTAGCTTGACGGGAGGATGGCGGAATGAAAAAGAGCATAGCAATACCGGGCTGGTGCTTTTTGCTTTCTCTGCTACTTGCCGGGTGCATGGGGGACGTGCAGACCGAAGGGGTCACGATCAACGACATGGTGATGCCGACGGCGGCAGCCACAGCGTCCGAATGAGATGCCGGCGCAAACGCCGATGTCCAGGCGATGGCCGGCCCAGATTCCATCGCTGAGGCTAATTCTGCCGATACGGACACGGACAAAGAAGAAAGCGATTTGCTTAAAGCCGCGTTCAAATCCTGTCCTGCTCTCGATAGCTGCCAGCTGGGCATTTCGATGGAACTGGAAGAAACCTTTACGCAAGACGCTAATGCGTTCGTTGTACCGTTCAAACTTCAGGGAACGATAAAAACGGTGTTGAACCCGCTCGTAAAAATGGGAATAGAAATCTCAAGCAGTTCCAGTTTCGCTTCGGAAGATATGAAGTATGCTGCCAAGCTGTATATGGAGCAGACCGAAAAAGAATGGGTCGCTTACAGCAACGAGTCGGGGAAATGGGTCAGGACGGTTCAAAGCGCCGCCAACGCTCCCGCAGTCAAAATAACAAAAACGGATTGGGAAGCATTCGCATCGGCGGTAAAAAACGCGAAACCGGCGGGAGAAGAGGATATCGGCGGTGTACGTGCAACAAAGATGGAAGCGTCTATACAGGCAAAGCTGGTCTACAAATTGTTCGGCGCGCAGTTATGCTATGTTATTCCCGGCATGCAGGCGGCTTCTCAAGAGGAAAAAGCCTCGGATAAGAGCATGCAGGTGTTTATCTGGATCAGCGGCAAAAACGAAATACTTAAAATGCAATTCGACGCAGGAACGGCCTGGGAAAAGATAGTCAAAGACTCGTTTTCCGCCCGGTCCACCGACGACTTCGACATCTCAGTTAAAAACGTTTTCATCATCATAACGGTTACAAAGCTCAATACGCTGGAAGGGTTTGAAATCCCAGAAGAAGCCAAAACAGCGACTGCGACCGCGAGCCCGGCCAGTACCGCAAAACCGACTCCCGATAAAACCTGAAAGACATACAAAAATACCCCCGGCTTAGCCGGTATTACATGAAACAGTAAACGGCTACGAAAAATTCGTAGCCGTTTTTTTATTTTATGCTCATTTTCTGTAGAGAGATTGATCATCGCCCATACGAATTGACCGGAAGGACAGAGGAACTGTCCCCCCGCCGTTCCAGATTCGTAATTGCTCGAAACGCATCACCTGACGGCGTGCTGTCAGGCAGCTCATGGCCCGCTCGTGTTGTTAGGGTTTGCCTCCTAAGTCGAGAAGGTGTTCGTATTGCCAAACACGTTCCTTGGCGGTGGCGGCGTCAGCGTCGGTGGGGCCGGCTGCGCAGGTGGCGGCAGTGACAGCGTAGGTGGCGGCGTGAACGGCGTGACCGGCAACGTGGGCGGTTGCGGCGGCGTGACCGGCGGCACGGGCGGCGGCGCGGGCCGCAGCTTGGTCGGCGTCGCGGGCGGCGTCGCGGGCGGCAAATGCTGCGGTACGTGCCTCACCCATCGCTATATCACCACGCACCCATGCACGCCCTGCTTCAACAGCTTTCCGAGGTCGATTGTCTTTTGGGTATTTCTCCTCGAAGTATGGGAGTACATGCTCGGCGCAGTAAGTGGCCCAGAGCACCATTGTCCTGTGGTCACGCTTACGCAGAAGCTCTACGATTGCCCGCAAGGGATCAATGTCCCTTTTTGTAGCTACTAATTTTTCTTTTTCCATTTCAAACCATCAAAAATTGAAAGCTAATATAAATAATCTTTATTTGAAATTATCATATAAAACCATATTGAACAATCTATTCTTCAGGCAGTACACCCATGACATCTTTCTTTACGAAAGTGTAATAGTTGGTAATATACTTTCAAAGAAAAGGAAAAGCAGGATTAAAAGATATTATTCTTTCAACCCTGCAAAACCTGTTTTATTAAGCCCGCCCTTTAGCCGGGGTATTTTTTATGGCTTTAGAGCTTTGCAAGTTTCTCGTAGTACGCGTAGCGTGCCTTGGCTTCGCTGGCCGCTTTTTCGAACAGCACTTCCGCGATCTCGGGGAATTGCTGTTTTAGCGTGGTGTAACGGATCTCGCCGTCAAGGAAATCCTTATAATCCTTGGTCGGAGGCTTGGAGTCTAGCAGGAACGGGTTTTTGCCCTCCATTGCAAGCAAGGGGTTATAACGGTACAGCGTCCAGTAGCCGGATTCCACGGCTGCCTTTGCCTCGGCTTGGGACCTGTCCATGTTGATGCCCTGGTTGATACAGGGCGCGTATGCAATGATGATGGACGGTCCGGGATAGCTTTCCGCTTCCGTCATTGCTTTTAACAGCTGTGCGGGGCTGGCACCCATGTTGACGGAGGCTACATAGATGTAGCCGTACGACATGGCGATGAGTCCCAGATCCTTCTTGCGTGTGCGCTTACCGGCCGCGGCAAACTTGGCAACAGCGCCGGTAGGCGTCGCCTTTGAGCTCTGGCCGCCCGTGTTGGAATAAACTTCGGTATCCAATACGAGGACGTTGACGTCCTCGCCCATGGCAAGCACATGGTCCAGTCCGCCGTAGCCGATGTCATAGGCCCAGCCATCGCCGCCAAAGACCCAAATGGACTTTTTAACCAGAAGGTCGGTGTTGGCTTTGATGTCGCTGATGAGTGCGTTGGGGGATGCATCGGGGAGCAGCCCGAGGATCTTTTCGGCTGCTGCTTTTGAGCCATTTGCGTTATCCTTTACTTCCAGCCACTCGGACAGCGCCGCAATAAGCGCAGCGTCGGCGGCCCTGGCGTCGATTACTTTTTGTATTACGTCGGTTAAACGCGCGCGGCGCTGTGTTATAGCCAGGTTCATGCCGAAGCCGTATTCCGCGTTGTCCTCAAAGAGCGAGTTGCCCCAGGCAGGACCGTGCCCCTTATCGTTCACGGTGTAGGGGCAGGTGGGGGCGCTTCCGCCGTAAATGGAGGTACAGCCTGTGGCGTTTCCAATCAACATGCGGTCACCGAAAAGATCGATGCTTCCCCCGCGGGAACGCACCGCTGCAAGTTCTACGGACTGGGCTCGGACGGAACCGTGGGCGCCAACAAGAACTCCATCAAGATCATCGGCGACCACACCGACATGTACGCACAGGGCTATTTCGTATACGACTCCAAAAAGTCGGGCGGCGTGACCATATCGCACCTTCGCTTTGGCAAACAGCCCATCAAATCACCATACACGCTGGATACGGCCGACTTCGTGGCCTGCCACAACGCATCCTATGTCACGCGCTACGACATGCTCGACGGGCTTCGCGAAGGCGGGAGCTTTTTGCTCAACTCTCCCTGGAGTATTGATGATATGGAAAACGAACTGCCTGCTTCCATGAAACAGGCTATTGCACAGAAAAAGGTCAGGTTCTACAACATCGATGCCGTTAAGATCGCCGAAGAGATCGGCCTGGGCGGCAGGATCAATATGATCATGCAGACCGCGTTCTTCAAGATCGCGAACATCATACCGGTCGACGAAGCGGTCGCTTACATGAAGGATGCCGTT
>Ga0351948_1043_pt1 | contig 14972 bp, 10 predicted proteins | sample BONcelT113001G14_FD_206852 | JGI IMG/M metagenome (GOLD analysis project Ga0351948, IMG submission 206852) | Enriched cells from coal bed in the Powder River Basin, Montana, United States - BONCAT cells T11 rep3 HSBNCT.T11.300.1.G14 ...
TTACGACCTGCCAATTGCCATAGGCGTGCTGCTTGCATCCGGGCAGTTGCCGCACGAGAGTGTCCACGATACGCTGTTTTTGGGGGAGCTGGCCCTGGACGGCACGGTGCGCCCTGTGAACGGGGTATTGCCTATGCTGATCGGTGCGCGAAAGCAAGGCTTTTCGCGTATTATTTTGCCCGCGGAAAATACCCTGGAAGCAACTTTCGTGCCGGACATGCAAGTGTTTCCTGCGCATAACCTCAAAGAGATCATTGACCATCTGCGTTCAGTTGCGCCCATCGGGAAGGCGAAGGAATGCGCGTGGGAGGATGTGTGCGATAAGGACGCGACGAAGGGCGAGCTTGCGCGCATACGCGGACAGGCGCATGCGAAGCGCGCTGCCGAGATTGCGGCGGCAGGCGGACACAATTTATTGTTGATCGGGCCGCCCGGTTCGGGGAAGACCATGCTGGCAAGATGCATGCCCTCGATCCTTCCGGACATCACTTTTGAGGAAGCGCTCGAAGTTACGAAGATACATTCTGTAGCGGGCGCGTTGCCGCGCAGCGGCGGCATCGTGAACAGGCGGCCGTTTCGTTCGCCGCATCACTCCATATCAACCGCCGCGCTCACCGGCGGGGGGCGTAATATAACACCTGGCGAGATCAGCCTTGCGCATCTGGGCGTTTTGTTCCTGGATGAATTGCCCGAGTTCAAACGGGACGCACTCGAAGCGATGCGCCAGCCGCTCGAAGACGGTATTGTGACCGTGGCACGCGTGAGCGGGTCGGCATCTTTTCCGGCACGGTTCATGCTGGTTGCGGCAATGAATCCATGCCCCTGCGGACATTTGGGTTCGGAGCTTCAGGAATGCAGGTGTACGCCCTTGCAGGTGCTGCGCTACCGGAACCGGATCAGCGGGCCTTTGCTCGACCGTATCGATATGCATGTGGAGATGCGCGCCGTATCCTATGATGAAATTGCGGGGAAGCCCTCAGGAGACCGTTCAGAGACGATTCGCAGCCGTGTCAATGCAGCGCGTGCTTTGCAGCTTATGCGCTACAAAGAAGACGGCATTTATTTCAACGCGCAGTTGGACGCGCGGCTTGTCGACCGGTACTGCACGGTTGGCAAAGAATCGCGGAGCTTGCTCGAGCAAGCGTTTTACCGCTTGAAGCTGAGTGCGCGCGCATATTCGCGCATCCTTAAAGTCGCACGGACGATTGCGGACCTTGAAAATAGCGGGGAAATCGAAACCGTGCATATCGCAGAGGCAATACAGTACCGATGCCTGGACAGGGTCGTACAGCCGTAAGCCTTGGTGCGGGGGGATGATTGTATGGAACATTCGGAGCAGGACAGGCTCTGGATCTGGCTGAGCAGTATCGAAGGAATCGATGCGCAGAGCTTCTACTCGCTGATAGCGGGATTCGGCGATGCCGGAGCCGTGTATCATGCAGAGACTGGCGACACACGCTTGAAAAAGATTTCTTTAGTTGCGCGTACGCGGTTGGAAAGTGCGCAAAACGAGGCATATATTGCAGAGCTTTTTACTAATCTGGAGAAAAAGGGCATCTGTGCCGTCTCCAGGCTGCACCCTGCGTATCCGACGCCGCTGCAGGATATTTTTCTCCCGCCGCCCGTGCTGTATATACGCGGCAGAATGCCCGCCCCGGTTGAGCACGCCATAGCTGTGGTGGGCAGCCGCAGGCCAACGCGCTACGGCCTGGATGCGGCGTTTATGCTGGGCAGGGATTTTTCGCTGGCCGGCGTAACGGTCGTTTCGGGGCTGGCGCGCGGTATCGATGCGCGGGCGCATGCAGGTGCGTTGGAAGCGGACGGCCCGGTCATCGGCGTGCTGGGGTGCGGCGTGGATGTGGTGTATCCCAAAGAGCATGCGAAACTTTTCGAACAGGTTATGGAACGGGGCTGCCTGCTCTCGGAATATGTGCCCGGAACGCGTCCGCTTCCCGGAAACTTCCCGATGCGTAACCGCATCATGAGCGGGTTGTGCCAGGCGACGGTGGTGGTTGAAGCCGGGGTGAAAAGCGGGGCGCTTATTACGGCAGATCATGCTCTGGCGCAAGGGCGCGATGTTTATGCGGTGCCCGGCAGCATATTTTCGCCTGCATGCGAAGGAAGCAACCGTTTACTGCTTGAAGGTGCAACGCCGCTGCTGAGTGCTTCTGATATTGTTTTGGTATACGGATGGGGAAGGCAAGCCGGAATATCCGGGATGAAGCTTCCCGATCCGCCGGCCGACCCGCTGCAAAAGAGGGTTTATGATTTGCTCGTCGATGAGCCTTTATCCTTTGAAAACCTGGCAACTGCACTTGAAATAGAAACGGGAAAACTGAATTCCGTCTTGACAATTATGGAATTAAGCGGAATAATAATTCAATTATCAGGCAGAGTGTTTTCGCTGCCCAGGGTATAATCAAAATGTTGGAGGATGAAAATGGCCGATAAGCTCGTCATCGTGGAATCACCGGCAAAAGCCGACACAATAGTCAAACTGTTGGAATCTAAAGATTACAAGGTCATTGCATCGAACGGTCATGTGCGCGACCTTCCCAAAAGTCAGCTTGGCGTGGATACGGAGCATGATTTTGCGCCCAAATACATAACGATCCGGGGCCGCGGAGACATCATAAAGAGGATTACGAAGGATGCAAAAAGCGCAAAGACCGTTTATCTGGCGACCGACCCGGACCGTGAAGGGGAGGCAATTTCATGGCATCTTGCCCAGATACTCAAAATAGACGAGAATAAGCCCTGCCGCGTAGAGTTCAACGAGATCACCGGGGATGCCATAAAAAACGCATTTGCACACCCCAGGACGATCAATACCGATCTGGTCAACGCGCAACAGACAAGGCGCATTTTGGATCGCCTGGTCGGCTATAAGATCAGTCCGTTATTATGGGCAAAAGTAAAAAAAGGCTTGAGTGCCGGACGCGTCCAATCGGTGGCTACGCGCATCATTGTAGAGCGCGAACAGGAAATAAACGATTTTGTGCCCCAGGAGAGCTGGTCCATTACTGCCAGGCTGGCGCATGAGACAGCCAAAAGAGAATTTGAAGCAAAACTGGCGGGCGATGAAAAAGGCAAGCTGGAAATCAAGGACAAGGAACAGGCGGACGCGGTGCTTTTAGGATTACAAAATGCGGTCTATACCGTAAAAAGCGTAAAGACCGGCGAGAAGCTTAAGAACGCCCCGCCGCCGTTTACCACCAGCCAGCTGCAGCAGGAAGCTTCGCGCAAGCTCGGGTTCACGATCAAACGCACCATGATCATTGCCCAGCAGCTGTATGAAGGCATTGAAATCAAGGGGAGCGGAGCAACGGGCCTCGTGACCTATATCCGTACCGACTCGGTCCGCGTAGCAAACGAGGCGCAAAAAGCAGCACGCAAATTTATTAAAAACCATTATGCAAAAGAATATGTTCCGGAAAAGCCGAATGTATTCCGCAGCAAGAAGAATGCGCAGGACGCCCATGAAGCCATCCGGCCAACGACCATTGACTTAACACCCCAGAGCATAAAAGAGTCGCTCACAAACGACCAGTATAAGCTTTACAGGCTGATATACAACAGGTTCCTTGCAAGCCAGATGACGAGCGCGAAGTATGAAACGATACAAATGGACATCCAGGCGGCAAACTACATGTTCAGGGCATACGGGGAGACCAAAGTGTTTTCGGGATATACGATCGTCTACACGATAAGCACGGACGAGGATGAAAAAGAATCTCAAAGTCCGATACCTATCCTTAGAGAAGGCGACGTCTGCGTGTGCCGTGAACTCATCCCCATGCAGCACTTTTCGCAGCCCCCGCCGCGCTATACCGAAGCCTCGCTGGTGCGCGTGCTGGAAGACAAGGGGATCGGAAGGCCGAGCACATACGCGCCGACCATTTCAACGATCATCGACCGCGGATACGTTAAACGCGAGAAAAAAGTGCTGTACCCCACCGAGCTGGGCGAAGTTGTGACGAAGCTGATGTGCGATCACTTCAATGATATCGTCAACACCGAGTTTACGGCCGATATTGAAGAGCAGCTTGATGAAATTGCAGAAGGCCATAAGCGCTGGACACAGGTGCTGGAAGAATTTTACGGACCTTTTTCCAAAACGCTGGACAAAGCGGAAAAAGAAATTGAAAAAGTAGAAATAAAAGACGAAGTTTCAGATGTGGTCTGTGAAAAATGCGGCTCGCTCATGGTCTATAAAATGGGCCGTTTCGGCAATTTCCTGGCGTGTCCGAATTTCCCCGAATGCAGAAACACAAAGGCGATATTTGAGCGGCTGGACGTGCCCTGTCCCAAATGCGGCAGCCACCTCATCAAACGCCGCTCAAAGAACGGCAGGAGGATGTTCTTCGGATGCGAGAAATACCCGGAATGCGATTTTGTGTCATGGGATCCGCCGGCACCAGAGAAGTGCCCGGAATGCGGTACCTATATGGTAGAGAAAATGATGCCGTCAGGACGCAACAGGAAGATATACAAATGTACCAACAAGGAATGCGGTTATAAAAAGGATATACCGGATAAAGCCGGGATCAGGGGAAAACTTGATGCATAACGGCATACAGGTGCATGTGATCGGGGCCGGACTGGCGGGGTGCGATGCCGTGTGGCAGTTGGTGCGCCGCGGGATTCGTGTAAGGCTGTATGAGATGAAGCCGAAGGTATTCTCGCCTGCACACGAGTCGGAGCAGTTCGGAGAGCTGGTATGCAGCAACTCTTTACGCTCGGACAGCATTGAAAACGCGGCAGGTTTGCTAAAAGAAGAAATGCGGCGGCTCGATTCGCTGGTGATACAGGCTGCGGATGCAAACAGAGTGCCGGCCGGTTCGGCTTTGGCGGTGGACCGCACCTGCTTTAGCAGAACGCTCACCGCTGCGCTGAGCAATCATCCGCTGGTGGAAGTGGTAAGAACGGAAGTTACGCAGATCGATCCGGACACACCCACCATCGTAGCGACGGGACCGCTTACGTCACAAGCGCTGAGTGCGCACCTGTCCTTGTTGTTAGGGCAGAAAAGCCTGTTTTTTTACGACGCGGCAGCCCCGATTGTGTTGGCCGAATCGCTCGACATGCAAAAAGTGTTCCGCGCTTCCCGATACGGCAGGGGCAGCGATTATCTGAACTGTCCCATGTCGCGCGAAGAGTATTTATCATTCTATAGAGAGCTTGTAAACGCCAGGACGGCACCGGTACACGGCTTTGAAGAAAAACGCGTGTTCGAAGGGTGCATGCCTGTAGAGAGCATGGCAAAACGCGGAGAAATGACGCTGGCTTTTGGTCCGCTCAAGCCGGTCGGGCTAAAAAATCCCGAAACAGGACAAAGGCCGTTTGCCGTCGTGCAACTGCGCCAGGATGACGCGGAGGGCAGGCTGTATAACATGGTGGGGTTCCAGACACGGCTGCTGTTTGCGGAGCAGAAACGCGTCTTCAGTATGATACCCGGCCTTACTAATGTCGAATTCGTCCGCTACGGCGTGATGCACCGCAACACGTATCTGCGTTCACCCGGGCTGCTTACACCGGACTATCAATTGCGAAAACATCCAAAGATATACTTTGCGGGGCAGATGACCGGAGTGGAAGGCTATGTGGAGTCTGCTGCAAGCGGCATGGTCGCCGGCATTTCAATGGCCTGTAAATTGCTTGGGGAAAAAACGCCTGATTTTGAGAACACGACGGCTTTGGGGGCTCTCGGGCACTACGTTTCAGAATATGCAGGCGAAAATTTTCAGCCAATGAACATCAACTTTGGGATACTGAGAGAACTGGAGAATATAATTAAGCCAAAGCGTGCACGGTATGCGGCTATTGCAGAACGCGCGCTTAATTCTGTTGACCGGATACGGATTATGACACAGGGCGATTGAACCAAAGCTGGAAACGGGAGGAATATGATGTTTGAGGGAACTACGATCGTGGCTGTTCGCAAAGACGGGCAATGTGCAATAGCAGGAGACGGACAGGTAACGCTTTCGCAAAGCACGGTAATGAAACAGACCGCAAAAAAAGTAAGAAGGCTGTACAACAACAGTGTCGTTGTGGGATTTGCGGGGTCTGTTGCCGATTCTTTTACGCTGTGCGAGCGATTTGAAGCTAAGCTGGAACAGTATTCGGGCTCGCTCGAACGCGCGGCAGTCGAACTTGCGCAGGACTGGCGGAGCGATAAGCACCTGAGAAGACTGGAGGCCATGCTGATTGCCGCCGATACGACCGGACTCCTCCTGATTTCCGGTTCAGGAGAGGTGATCGATCCGGATGACGGCATCGCGGCTATCGGGTCGGGCGGCATGTACGCTTTGGCGGCTGCAAAGGCGCTAAGCAACAACACTTCTTTGCAAGCAGAGGAAATAGCGCGCAAGGCACTGGAGATTGCCGCACAGATCTGTGTGTTCACCAACGGCAATATTACGCTTGAGAAGATATAAGGAGTGCAGATATGGATGCGTTAACCCCCAGACAGATTGTTGAACAGCTGGATCGGTATATTGTCGGACAAGACAAAGCAAAGCGCGCAGTCGCCATTGCGCTGCGCAACCGGTATCGCCGTGCACAGGTCGATATTGCCATGCAGGAAGAAATAACGCCCAAAAACATCATCATGGTGGGGCCCACGGGTGTCGGCAAAACAGAAATCGCAAGGCGCCTTGCGCGGCTGGTGCATGCGCCGTTTGTAAAAGTTGAAGCAACAAAGTTTACGGAAGTCGGGTATGTGGGCAGAGATGTTGAATCCATGATCCGTGATCTGGTGGAAGCAGCCATACGCCTCGAGAAGCAGGCACGCATGGACTCGGTGCTGCCCAAGGCACGGATCCTGGCGCAGAACCGCCTGGTAGAGCTTTTAGCACCCGGCCCCAAAGCGGCGGCGCGTGCCGTTAATCCGTTGGACGCCCTCTTCGGGAACAAGCCCAAGCAGCCTGAACAGACCGAGGAGCAGAGCGCGGCACTCATTAAACACCGCGAGCAAATACAACGCGACCTTGCCGAAGGGAAACTGGAGGACGCGATCGTTGAAATCGAAGTAGAAGAGAACATGTCGTTCGGGATGGAACTGCTCCCGGGTATGGGCGCGGACATCAATCTGGGCGACATCATGGGCGGGCTCCTGCCCAAAAAAACAAAGAAACGCAAGATACCCGTACTTGAAGCCGGAAAGATTCTGGAACAGGAAGAAGCAGATAAGCTTATCGATATGGATGACGTGATTGCTGAGGCCGTGCGCAATGCGGAGCAGCAAGGTATTATTTTTATCGATGAAATCGACAAGGTAGCAGGGCGGTCCATGGGAGTCGGGCCGGATGTATCCAGAGAGGGCGTGCAGCGCGACATCCTTCCCATCGTGGAAGGCAGCACGGTAATGACAAAATACGGGCCGGTAAAAACGGATTATGTCCTGTTTATTGCAGCGGGCGCGTTCCACGTTGCGAAAGTCTCGGACCTGATACCGGAGCTGCAGGGCCGCTTCCCCATCCACGTCGAGCTTTCCAGCTTGAATGCCGAGGATTTCAAGCGTATTCTCACACAACCGGAAAACGCGATCGTAAAGCAATACGAGGCGCTTTTGAATGCGGATAACATCACGCTCAAATTTACCGATGAAGCGCTAACCAGTATTGCACAGTTTGCGTTTACGGCGAACGAACAGAGCGAAAACATAGGCGCGCGCCGGCTGCACACCATTATAGAGACGCTGCTGGAGGATATTTCGTTCAACGCGAGCGGCGATCATCCGATGCTGGAAGTCGTGGTCGATGAAAGGTATGTGCATGAACATCTGCCCGATAACTTCAAGGGCAAAAACGTACGGAAATTCATTTTGTAAGATAAAGGCTTGGTTTAACTTTGCGCAGCGGCTTCAACCTGAACCAGTCAATTATTTCCCTTAACTATTCAGTCCGGAATAATCGGAGAAATCGATGCAAATAATAAAAGCTGACAAGAAAATAATATGCTCTGTCCTGGATTTAACAAAATCTCTTCTAGAAAAATTCGGATCGCGCATCACCGAACCACGCAAGGAAGTGTTTTAGCGGCAGGTGCATTGGCGCAGATTATGCGCCAGTATTGCGATAAGGTTTTTGAGGAATCATTTACGTTGCATCCAGGGTCTGTCTTCAATATCGGCAGGGTAATCAGCCCCGTCTATGTAAGGAGTGCTGAACGACACCGGCATCTATTCGCCGGATTTAGCCGCCATTGCGCATATATGATTATTATATTCCGTTACAGCCACATGATCGGTGCGTGTTATATAATTGATGACGATATAATGCCTGATTTGGAAGCTTCTACGCTTTGCGGCACTTGTTGTTAACCCTCGCATCCCAACCCTCTTGAACTACAAACACGTCTTAACGCGTAGTAACCTTTTTATCAGCGTCTGCGCAATATTAACATATTTTCTTTTGCCCGCAAAACAGCGCTGATTGCGCAATCACGTCAGCAGAATTTCGGGGACAATAGTAAGATCTTTGTAGCCTTATCAATCCCGTACACTCTTTATATTTTCCCGTTTCTTGGGAAACAATAGCAAAAAAAGACTTTATTGCTATTGAAAGGAAGAGTTTGCATGCAGGCAGTAATCATGGCGGGCGGCGTAGGCAACCGTTTGCGTCCGCTTACCTGCAGAGTCCCAAAACCGATGGTGCCTTTGTTGGACAACCCGGTTATGGAATATGCTCTGCAGCACTTGAAAAACCACGGGATTTTGGATGTTGCGGTAACACTGCAATACCTGCCCGAAGCGGTAACCGGATACTTTAAGGACGGATCGCAATTCGGAATGAACATCCGCTATTTTTATGAGGATAAACCGCTGGGAACGGCGGGCAGCGTGCGGCAGGCGGCCGCGGATTTTGAAAGCACGTTTGTAGTCCTGAGCGGAGACGGGCTGACGGATATCGATATAAGCAGCGCGCTGCGATTCCACCGCGAAAAAGGCGCGGCGGCAACGCTGGTGCTCAAACGCATGGATTCCCCGCTGGAGTTTGGGACGGTGATGCTTAATGAGGATCAAAGCATCCACCGCTTCGTTGAAAAGCCGACGCGCGCGCAGGTATTCAGCGATACGGTAAACACCGGGATATATATTTTGGAGCCGGAGGTGCTCGAATATGTCGAAAAGGACATATCTGTGGATTTTGCAAACGATGTGTTCCCCAGGCTGCTCGAAGACGGAAAACCCGTATATGGGTGCGTGAGCGAGGATTACTGGTGCGATATAGGGTCGGCCGAAACCTATCTGCTTGCGCACCGCGACATACTCAGCGGGGCTTGCCGCGTGCATACCGGTTGGACGGACACGCCGGACGGCATTTTTATCGGCGAAGACGCAATGGTCCACCCGGATGCGACCCTGGAGGCGCCGTGTTATATAGGCACCGGCTGCATCATCGAAGAAGGCGCGAAGATAGGCGCATACTCCGTGATCGGGTCGGGAAGCGCGGTTTGTGCAGGCGCGGACATTAAGCGTTCGGTGCTTTGGTTCAGCGCACGTGTGGGGGCGCGCGCGCAGGTGCGCGGCGCAACGCTTTGTGACGGCAGCGTTTTGCTTGAAGATGCCAAAGTATGCGAAGGAGCGGTCATCGGCAGCGAAACAATCGTTGGCAAAAACACGACGGTTTCACCGCACGTGATGATCTGGCCGGGAAAGCGGATATGCGATGATACGAATATCCGTAAAAATATCGTATGGCAGCCACAGCCCCCGGCGGGAGCATTAAGTGAAGGCGGGATGTGCGGTGTCTGGGGCGTTGATATGTATCCCGAAGCCGTGCTGGACATGGTACGGGCCATGCAGCGGGCCTACGGCCCGGTTCGGCGCGTCCTGCTGGCACACGAGGGCGGAAGCCATGCTTCGCTTGTATGCGATGCACTGTCTCTGGGCTGGCGTACGCTGGGTGCCACGGTGGTGCTCGCGGGTATCTCGCCTTTGCTGCTGGTCAGGGAGGCGATCATGCAGGGTGAGGCGCAATGGGGCATGGTCGTCCGGGCGGTGGGCGACGAGATAAGCATACGCGTAGTCGATAAGAACGGTACGTGCCTGGGGCGCAAAGCATTTCGCAAGGTGACGCAGAATGCGAACAACGCCGTTTCGACACCCGCATTACACCCGGGGCTTTGTGAAATCGCGACGCTTTCCATGGATGGAGTCCTTAAACGTCTGCAAAGCACCATGCAACCGGCTTCCTCCGACAGTGTCTTCGTGATAGGCGGGAACGGAGCAGGCGCGGATGCGCTGATTTATGCACTGAAGGCAGTAGGCGCTGCGGTTGATACCATGCAGGATCCCGGAGAAATACAGGAACTGGTAAAAAGCGGCTTCTATACGGCGGGGTTCTGGATCGACGATCAGAACGACACGCTTCGCATGATCGCCACAGACGGTATTTTAAATGAAGTACAGATGCTGGACATTGCGATCTACGCCTTGGCCAGGAACACCGGCCTGAAGAAAATTCCGCTGTTTTTGGAATGCTCGCACAATCTCGAAGAATGGCTGAAAACGCAGGGCATTGAAACAACGCGCATCGGAAGGGAAGAAGGCGATGCCTGGACTGTTCTGAATGGTCAGGAACAGGCGCAAACGGCTATGCTGGTCATGACCGAGCCGGTATGCGTTGCGCTTTTGTGCGCTCAGATGTGCATGGCGGAGCCGGAATGGATGCAGGCACCAGTTCTACAGACAGGCGATGTCTGCACCATTACGCGGGAGATCGACTGCGCGCATGAAAAACTCGGTACGCTCATAAAAGAATTGTCGGCCGGTATAAATCCGGAAGACAGGTTGTTGGTCGAAGGTGTCCGCGTCCGCCATAAAGACGGTTTTGCATTGGTGCAGCCGCATGCGTCGCGCGCGCGGTGCAGGATCATTTGCCGCGCAAACAACGAGGAATTTGCCACCGAGCTGGCCGTATTGTATGAGAACAGAGTAAAAAGCATCCTGAACAAGGATGCAAACGCTGCAGAAGATCCAAACACAGTTGTCAATTCCGGCTTCATCCAGTATAATGTCCGTAAGTGAATTGTACGGCATTATACTTGAAAGCGAGGAATTTTTTACTTGATACCAACAAAAAAGAATAAGCTTAGAATCGTACCCCTGGGCGGAATGGGCGAAATCGGCAAGAACATGACGGTTTTCGAGTACGGGGACGATATTGTTGTACTTGACTCCGGATCCATGTTTCCCAGCGAATCCATGCTGGGCATAGATCTTGTTATACCCGATATCAGCTATTTGATTTTCAACAAAGACCGTATCCGTGCGATTGTAATTTCGCACGGCCATGAGGACCATATCGGAGCGTTGCCGTATTTATTGAAAGAGATTCACGCACCTGTATACGGAACGCGTCTTACGCTCGCCTTGATCGAAAACAAGCTGGGCGAACACAACATGAAGGCGGATCTGCACTGCGTGAGTGCGGGGGAAACGCTGCATTTCGGTTGCTTTATAATAGAACTGATCAAAACGACGCATTCCATCGCGGGCGCGCTCGCGCTTGCAATCCACACACCGGTGGGCATTGTTGTACATACGGGCGATTTTAAGATCGATTTAACACCAATAGATACCGAAGGAATCAACCTGGCTAAGTTTGCGCAACTCGGCGAGCAGGGTGTGCTGTGCCTGATGTCCGACAGCACGAACGTTGAACGTCCGGGGTACACGATGTCCGAGCGTTCGGTCGGGGAAGCCTTCGAGCGTTATTTTAAAAAAGCAAAGGGACGCATCATCGTGGCCACGTTTGCTTCAAACATACACCGCGTTCAGCAGGTTATTGATACGGCGCTGCGCTTTGGGCGCAAGATATGTTTTCAGGGCCGGAGCATGATAAACATCGCAAGCATGGCGCTCGAACTCGGAGATATGACCATAGACGAGAGCAAGCTGATTGAAGTTGATGAGATATCCAGCACGCCCCCCGATCAGGTGGTCATAATTACCACCGGAAGCCAGGGCGAGCCGATGTCCGGGCTGGTGCGGATGGCAACATCCGGACACAGGATAGATATTGAACCGGATGATATGATCATTATTTCGGCAACACCTATCCCGGGCAATGAAAAACTGGTCTCAAACGTCGTAAACCAGTTGTACAAAAAAGGCGCCACGGTGATCTATGAATCCCTTGCAGACGTGCATGTCTCGGGACACGCCTGTCAGGAAGAACTGAAACTCATCCTTTCGCTTACAAAGCCCCGCTATTTCATTCCGTTCCACGGCGAATACAGGCACCTGTACCGTCACGGCGAGCTGGCGCAAAGCATGGGCGTTCCCAAGGAAAACACATTCGTTCTCGATATAGGCAACGTTCTTGAAATAGATGAAAACGAAGCGAACAGGTCTTCAAACGTTTCCGCAGGGAGCGTAATGGTCGACGGACTGGGGATTGGAGATGTCGGGAACATCGTGCTGAGGGACCGGCGCATCCTCTCGCAGGACGGTTTGTTCGTTGTGGTGCTTGCAATGAGCAAGGAAAACGCTGCTTTGGTGGGCGTCCCCGATATCATTTCGCGGGGATTTGTCTATGTGCGCGAATCGGAAGACCTGATTGAAGATGCGAAAACGGTAATCTGTGATACAATCAATAACATGGATTTGGAACATGCGGACTGGAACACCATAAAAAACAATGTGCGCGCGGCTCTTCGCGATCATTTGTACAATAAAACCAAACGCAACCCAATGATACTGCCTATCATTGTTGAAGTATAGTTTTTCATGAAGGAGCAGCAGATGAATATTTACGATAAAGCGCATGCGTTGGCCGGACTGCTTACGCAGTGTCCCGAATACAAAGAATATAAAGCTATGAAAGATAAGATTGAAAGCAACGAGAATGACAAGAGCCTGTTCAATGCGTATCGGAAACTGCGCTTTGAGGTTCAGACAGCCTATATTTCCGGGGAAGCGCCGGACGAAGACAAGCTGCAAAAGCTGAATAAAATCGGCGAGGTTTTGCAGTTTAATACGGATATTGCGGGCTTCATTTCAGCAGAGTTTCGCTTAAACCAGTTGATCGGAGATGTGTATCGTATTATTGGCGAAGCGGTCGGCATCGATTTGAATTTTTTGAAAGAATAAACGTGTATTCTTATGATAGCGGCCTTTTAACACATGCACGGAGGAATTCTATGCCTAACACACAAAACGACATCTCTGATACGTTGGCAAACGAAGAGATTTCCCTGGACTCTCAGAGCATCAAAAAACGGGCAAAACACAAGCTGGTGGTTTTTGTCATCAGTCTGTTTATCGTCGTTATCATCTGCACCGTCGTGTTTGAAGCATTGAACATAGCTTTCTTTCAGCCCGCAAGCATGTTTGACAGCTCGCCCGTAGGCGTCACCATTGAAAGCAATTCGTCGGTGTCCACCATAGCGCAGACGCTGTATAAAAACGGCCTTATCCGAAACACAATGGTATTCAAGCTCATGGTTGATTTTTTTAACCAGGGCTCGAACCTCAAAGCCGGAGATTATGTATTCAATAGAACGATGACGCCGCGAGAAATCATGTACAAGCTGGCGACCGGGGAAAGCAAGCCGCGGGTACTGCGGTTTACGAGCATAGAAGGATACACGGTGGAAGAAGAAGCAGATTCGCTCAATAAGGATAAGATCATAGGCACAAAAGACACCTTCCTGGCACTTGCCAAAACCGGCGAGGAATTCATGGCATATGATTTTCTATCCGAGATCCCTAAAGAATCCATTTTAAAACGAAAATTTCTGCTGGAAGGCTATTTGTTCCCTGACACATATGAAATCTATCTGGGTTCTTCGGAAAAGACGATATTGTCCAAACAGATCGCGCAGTTCAACAAAGTTTTCTCGGACACATACCGTGCGCGTGCGGAAGAAATGGGAATGACAGTGGAACAGGTCGTAACGTTGGCATCTTTAATACAAAAAGAAGCGAACCCGGGCGAATTCAAAAAAGTCTCAGCGGTCTTACATAACCGCCTGAAGCATAACATGCCTCTTCAGTCATGCGCAACGGTGCAGTATGCGCTGGGGATAAAGCGGATGAACCTGACGGACGCAGATTTGGCGTACGATTCGCTATATAATACGTACAAGTATTCCGGATACCCGGTAGGCCCCATCTGCAATCCGGGCAAGGAGGCCATTGAAGCGGCGCTTTATCCGTATGAGGAGTACTTGGCAGATAATTATCTGTATTTCTGCAACAAGGATCCGGAAGACGGTGAGCTGGCGTTTAGCCAGACACTTAGCGAACACGAAGAAAAAGTTGAACAGTACCGTCCGCTTTGGAAGGCATTTGATGAAAAGAACGGATACTGATAAGAATTACCCGCATGAGAAGGAACGAGCGCTACTGGAGCGTACACAGCATGTCGGGGCAAGTCTCCTAACAGCAAACTCTGGTCTGTTATCGCCTCAAACCACCCGCTTACCGGATGGTTTTTAAGTAGCCTCCAATTCGATTGAGACAATTTCCAATAGAGTCTGCAAACCATTTTTCCGTTTTGTCGAAAGCAGTAGCCCCATACGCACAACAGAGACGTTTATCCGATAGCTGCATTTTATTGCCCCGAGGCAACAGGCTGATGGACCTTGGCTCTTTTTTTTTGCCCGCCGCTCCTGTGAAAGGAAAGGACAAACAAAAATACTCCACCAACCGCATAGGCTATACACAGATCATGTTTTTCGGAGGTTGATGGAATGCTTGATGTTGCGGCTTGGATATTGGAAAACGCTCTTTGTTTATTCTCATATATTTCAGGCCAGTCCTCTTTCCCCAAAACACTGAGTCCCGAAGAAGAGCGTTTTTACCTGGAGCGGCTGGCAAAAGGAGACGCAAAAGCGCGGGATGTGTTGATCGAAAGAAATCTACGGCTGGTAGCACATGTTATCAAGAAATATACGAACACGGGCAAGGAAACAGAAGACCTGATTTCCATAGGCACGATCGGGTTGATCAAGGGTGT
>Ga0351948_1044_pt1 | contig 14758 bp, 12 predicted proteins | sample BONcelT113001G14_FD_206852 | JGI IMG/M metagenome (GOLD analysis project Ga0351948, IMG submission 206852) | Enriched cells from coal bed in the Powder River Basin, Montana, United States - BONCAT cells T11 rep3 HSBNCT.T11.300.1.G14 ...
ATTGTTCAGATAATACTATATTGCAAGCCGGTAAATATCCAGAAAAATATTGGAAACAACGCTTTTCAGCATCCGAGATAGGCTTCCTTAACCCTGGGATCACCGATAAGTTCTGCCCCTGAACCTGAAATGGTAATCTTTCCGGTTTCCAGCACATAAGCCCGTGAGGCTATGGAAAGGGCCATGAGCGCATTCTGTTCAACAAGGAGGATTGTGGTGCCTGCCCGGTTGATCTCCGTAAGGACTTGAAAAATATTGCGGACCAGAAAAGGTGCAAGCCCCATGGAAGGCTCATCGAGGAGCATCACACTGCCTCTGCTCATAATCGCACGTGACAGAGCAAGCATCTGCTGCTCACCGCCCGAAAGTGTTCCTCCAAGCTGTTTTCTTCTCTTGTAAAGTTGGGGAAAAAGCGTAAAAATACGGTTATAATCTTTTGAAATTTCCTCTTTATCCTTGCGCTGCCAGGTGGCAAGCTTCAAATTTTCCATAATCGTGAGATTGCCGAAAATACCGCGCCCTTCCGGTACATGAGCAATGCCCATGGCCACAATCTGATGGGCTGGCACATTGCCCATATCCCGTTGCCTGTAATATATATGGCCTGTGTAAGGTTCCATGCCTGAAACAGCACGGAGTGTAGAAGATTTGCCTGCACCGTTTGCCCCGATAAGCGTAACAATTTCACCTTCGTATACATGGAATGATATGTTATCCACGGCCTTGATATTTCCATATGTGACGGCAAGATCTTTTGCCTCAAGTATAATCCCTTTTTCACTCATCCCTGCATCTCCTTGCCCAGATATGCTTCGAGCACTAAAGGATTATTCTGTATCTCATAAGGTTTGCCCTGAGCTATAGTTTCACCGAAATCAAGCACTATCAAACGTTCACAAATATTCATAACAAGATGCATCTGATGTTCAATGAGCAGTATGGTAAGGTCAAAATCGATTTTTATCCTTCTGATAAGTTCCATGAGCCGGTCAACTTCCTGAGGGTTCATACCGGCAGCAGGCTCGTCGAGAAGGAGAAGCTTCGGTTCAGTTGCAAGGGCCCTGGCAATTTCCAGCCTCCTCTGCAAACCGTAAGAAAGATTCTTCGACAGTTCACCGGCGTGAGTTTCGAGATTTAAGTAAGCAAGTAAATCCATAGAGCGCGATATAATCCTCTCTTCCTCCCTGCAGAAGCTTCCTGTATGGAGCAATGCATCTACGGGGCCGTATTTTACCTTCGCATAGTGTGCAGTCCTGACATTATCAAGAACCGTCATCTCTTTAAAAAGACGTATATTCTGGAAAGTACGGGCTATGCCGAGGCCGGTGACCTGATTAGGCCTCTTTCCCACGATCTGGGTGCCTTCAAAAATGATACTCCCCTTTGTCGCGCTGTATACACCGGTGATGAGATTGAAAACCGTTGTCTTGCCTGCGCCGTTCGGCCCGATAATCCCGACAAGTTCATTCGGTTCCAGGTTAATCCTGAAGTCCGATACCGCTGCCAGTCCGCCGAAAAAGTGAGTGACCCCCCGGGCATTGAGGATTGCCATTACTTTTCCCCTCTTTTATAATGCCATAGTCTGCTTGCAAAAAGATCGCGGATGGGGACAAACCATCGGAATTCCTTAAGACCCATAATGCCCTTTGGCCGGAAAATCATGAGCAATACAAGCATGAGAGGCATAAAGACCATACGCCATATACCCATGGGTCTTAAGACCTCCAGCAGTACCGTATAAATTGTAGCACCAAGAATTGACCCTGCGATAGACCCGATGCCGCCGAGGTATACCATGATAAGTATGTCCGTCGATTTTATAATGTCAAAAGCACGGGGATTGATAAATTGCAGAAGATGAGCAAAGAGAGCGCCCGCAACCCCTGCAAAGAAAGAAGATACAACAAATGCAATAATTTTCACCTCTTTTGTATTAACACTCATCAGGTCGCTTGCTATCTCATCTTCACGTATTGAGATCACGCCTCTCCCGAAATTCGAGTAAACAAGGTTCCGTATCACCCATACGGACAGGGCCGCCCAGAAAAATACCCATGGCAGCGTGGAGAGCTTCTCCATCCCCAGAAAACCTCTGGGCCCGCCGAGGGCGTCAATGTTTTCTATCGCTGATTTGACAATCATGCCAAAGGCGAGGGTAACAATGGCAAGGTAATCACCCCTTGTTTTGAATGACGGAAAGGCCACTATTAATCCGACAAGGGCAGCCCCGATACCTCCTGCGAGAACTGCAAGAGGAAAGAGCCATGCTGTCATATAAGCAGGAAAGATTTTTACCGTGAGTAAAGAAGCGATGTAGGCACCTATAGCCATGAATCCCGCATGGCCCACGGAGAATTCACCCATGTAACCGTTTATCAGATTGAGGCTCAACGTGAGGATGATATTTATGCCGACATACATTAATATAAGCTGTATATAAAGATCAAGGAGTTCAAAATGATGCACTGCAAGAGAAACCAGAAAGATAAAGGTCAGAAGCGCCGGTAAAAGCCAGCGTGGGCGCATCAGCCTTCCCCGTAGTTGTCTGAACCATTGAAATATTTCTTTCCGATTTTCCACAGGCTTACTATACCTTCTGGGGCTGGGGCTTGCCGAGTATGCCGTAAGGCCTGAATATGAGAAGTATGAGCAGGAGTGCAAAGGCTACAAAATCACGGTATGTAGAGGGGAAAAAAGCAACCACCATTATTTCCGTCATACCGAGGATATAACCGCCGATCATGGCGCCCCGGATATTGCCGATTCCGCCGACTACGGCAGATATGAAGGCCTTCCATCCCACCATGATCCCCATGTATGGATCAATTACCGGGTATGCCAGGCCGTACATTACCCCTGCCGCTCCGCCAAGACTGGCGCCGATGGCAAAGGTTGCAGAAATTATCAGATTCATCGGCACCCCCATAAGAGGCACCACTGCCTTGTCCCACGAAATGGCCCGCATGGCCATTCCTACCATAGTCTTCCTCACAATCAGGTCCAGAGTCAACATCAACAATAACGAAAGTACAATAATAAACACCTGGAGAGAAGATATGGATACACCCAGAATAATCCATGTCGTATTGGACATAAGCTGGGGTATCTGTTTAGGATAGGGGTTAAGAGCAAGGGTAAAGTTTTCCAGAAAAAGACCTACCCCCAATGCCGTAATAATTGCAGATACGCGGGGCGCCTGCCTTAAAGGCTTATAAGCCAGACGTTCAATTACAACTCCGAGGAGGGCTACTCCGAACATGGATAGCAACATTACCGGCACAAAGGAAAGTTTCAGAAAGACTGCCGCAACAAAACAGATAAAAGCGCCTACCATGAAGAGATCACCGTGCGCAAAATTTATCATGGTAAGAATCCCGTAGACCATAGTATAGCCCAGAGCAATCAATGCGTATATGCTGCCGAGTTGAAATACATTCATCAATTGCTGGAGAACATAGGACATTTTAAATCACCGCAATCCGGAACTGTATTTTATGTTTCTTGTTGCCCCTCGGGTTTCATATCCCGAAGCATGCATCAAAAAATAAATCTGTTCAAAATTCCTTATTGATACCTCTTCGAGACTTGCCTCGGTGTGATTCGTTCTGGACTTAAAAAACAGCAACCGTCAATCCTGAATCAACGCTAAGGGTTTGCACTCACAAAATAAACGAATTTTCCGTCCTTAATCCGGAGTATTACCGCGCTCTTTATGGGATCACCGGATCCTTCCTTAAACTGCATTTTCCCTGTTACACCCTCGTAACCGGGGATTCCGGCGAGTGCATCCCGGAGTGTCTGTCTGTCAATTTTTTTAGTGCTCCTGATTGCCTGCCAGAGGAGTCCGAAGGAATCGTAGGTAAGGGCAGCAACATCGTCCGGCATAGCCCCGTACTTTGCTTTAAAAGCTTCGATAAATTTGGCTGCCACAGGGGTTGCAGCATCGGCAGCATAATGGGTACTGAAATAGTAGCCTTCGCAATCCTTACCGCAGAGCTTAAGCAGTTCCTGGCTGCCCCATGAATCGCTTCCGACAATCGGCACTTCAATACCAAGGCGTTTTGCCTGCTGGATTTGCAAAGGTATCTCGCTGTAATAGTTGGGCAAAAATATTACATCCGGGGAGGCCTTCTTGATCTTCGTCAATTGCCCTGAAAAATCCTTGTCGTTTGTAGTGTATGTCTCAAAGGCCACCACCTTGCCACCGCTCTTCTCAAAGGTCTCCTTAAAAAATTCGGCGATGCCTTTATTGTAATCAGAGGCTACATCATATAGCACTGCAGCTTTTTTTGCCTTCAGGCTTTCCATAGCAAATTTTGCAACAACCCGGCCCTGAAAAGGGTCAATGAAACATGCCCGAAATACATATTTTTTCGGGTCGTTGGTTTTGGCATCAAGGGTAGTCTTGGGATTCGTAGACCACGGGCTTATCAGGACAACCTTTGAACTCTCGGCAATCTCCGATGCAGGGATGGCATAGCGGGTTGCATTCGGGCCTATTATCGCGTGGACCTTCTTCTGGGTAATCAGCTTCTGGGCTGCCGAGGCAGATTGATCGGCTTTACCTGCGTTATCTTCAATAAAAAGCTCTACTTTATATTTTTTATCGCCGATATCAAGTCCGCCTGCATTATTTACTTCCTGAACGGCCATTTCAGCGGCCTTCTTGCACGACTCACCTACCGCTGGCATATCACCTGTTAATTCAGCGATAACACCTATTTTTACAGTATTGGTCTTTTCGCTGCTGCAGGCAAATGAGAAAACAGATACGGCCATGCACAACAACATATAGAAAAATGCTTTTTTCATAAAACTCTCCTTACCGTTACCGTGGTTTTGTCAAAAGTTTCTGATCTTTTTTCACAAAACTCTTTTAATTCCAAACTATTATTTCAAAAGAGCTTGTCTCCCCCCATTGAAATAGGGTTTTTATGTGTTTGCGAGACCATAAGGAGACAAGCCTATATGCCCAAAATAGCCCGTTTCATCATCTGGATATGTTCTAAATTCACCAAGAGTGAAATAGAACAAATTGTTTCCGGCCTTGCGGATATTCTCCAGAACCGCAATCCGGAAGTGAAACCAAAAGACGACTTCCAAGAGAAGCACCCCAATTACAGAAACTTTGCTGTTCCGCCCCTGCCGCCCCTGACGGAGCCTCCACAGAAGGCTCAACCTCTTCAAAAGAACTACAAGAAACTTCTTGCAGAATATGAGCAGGTCCACAGCAAACCCCTGGCTCCCGTACGATATCGGGCCGGCTCCGTTCGTGTTCCTGACCTCGTGGTGTGCCCCTGCTGCAATGCTCCTCATAACTATCTCTACTACAATGACGGTAAGAAGAGGACCCAGCTCCTCTGCAAGATCTGCGGTCAACTCTTTCAGACTTCGGCACGATTCCGGAAGAAGACCAGATATTACTGTCCTTACTGTCACCATGCACTGTTTACGTGGAAGGAAAGGAAAGAGGTCACCATCTACAAATGCCGCAATAACAATTGTGAGTACCGGATGCGGAAGATAAGCAAACTCAACGAGCGGGAAAAGGAATTGGTGAAAACACGGAGTTCGCAGTTCAAACTCGCCTATCAGTACCGGGAATATCATTTTGAGCTTCACGATCTTACCCATTCTGCGCCGGAGAATCAGTCCCTCAATCTCACAAGAACCCACAACGGTCCTAACATCCTTGGCCTTATCCTCGCCTTCTACGTCTCCTTTGCACTTTCTGCCAGGAAGACAGCGCTTGTTTTGCGATCGGTCTTTGGCATCTCCATTTCCCACCAGACGGTCCTGAACTATGCCGCTGCGGCTGCCTTCTACTGTCACAACTTCAATATGGAGCACAAGGGACCCATTGGCCTTATCAGCGCAGGCGATGAAACCTATATCAAGATCATGGGCAAGCAGCATTATGTCTTTCTGTTCGTTTCATCGGAAAGCCTGAAGATTATTGCATACCATGTGGCCGAGACCCGGGAAACGTTGCCCGCAATTATTGCCATGAACGAGGCGATCCGCACGGCAGAGCCGGGACAGTCAATAATTCTTGTCACCGATGGCAATCCTTCCTACCCTGCAGGGATACACTACCTCAATGCACAGAGAAACAAAAATCTTGCCCACAAGAAGGTGATAGGGCTCCAGAACTTAGACAGTGAGTCGGAAGCCTATAGGGCTTTTAAGCAGCTCATTGAAAGACTGAACCGAACCTTTAAACATCATGTAAGACCGTCGCACGGGTTTAACAGCCTCAATGGCGCGATAGCGCTTGTCACACTGTTTGTCACCCATTACAACTTTTTAAGGCCTCACATGTCTTTGAATTGGAAAACACCCATTCACATGCCGGAACTGGAAGGGGTCTACACCATCCAGGGCAGGTGGCAGAAAATACTTTCCCTTGCTGCCTGAAGGGTAACTTCTCTTCGATTGTCAAAGAACAACAAAAAAACCTGTTGTTTCTCTATCTCGTTACGGACATAAAACTCAGTCTATGTGCATGTTTGGCACATCGCATTAAGTCCGGCTTCTTGCAAATCCCTCTAAACATCCTTAAAATTCCTTTTTCATATCTCATTCACTTCTTTTCATGAAACTCTCCTTACCGTTACCGTTAATTTATCGAGCATGGTAATGCCGGGGGAATTTCCCTCAGATCTTACGGTTTAGCCCGGACGAGATAATAATTATTGCCTGTTTAGCATAACAAAGATTCGGACTGATTGTCCACGACAAGTTAGCAACATTAACAGGTTTTTATATAATCTCCAAACTGTTTTTGATAAGTTTTCTGACTTCAGAGAGAAGTTCTCCCTTTTCACTTCGAGAGAACCCTTTTAGTATTTTTTCCTGACATTCATCCCTATCTTTTTCTATTTTTACCAGAGTTATTTTTCCTTTTTGTGTGATTTCGAGTATAGTTACCCGCTCATCTTTCGGATCTGATTTTCTTATGATAAAACCATTTTTTTCAAGTCTCTTGGCAATACCCGTCATATTGGCGCCAGGAACGAGCATAATCCGGCTCACATGAGTAATCCTGCTCTGACCGTTTTTTGAAGCATCAAGAACCCTCAGGATATTGTATTGGGGAAAAGAAAGATTGTAGTTCCTGAAAATAGCGGATATCGCCCTCTTAAAGATCTCTGCCGCCCTGACAACAGCCATCAGGACTTTTTCTTCGTTACACATATCGCTTTTATAATTGGTAATTAACATAATTCTTCCTTAGCAAACTGGTAATTTATCTATTTTAAGCATCAATAATATATCAGAATACTCAGTGAATAGAAATACCTAATGTTTTTAACTATCAACAGCAATGCAAGCATGGAATTTTCTGACTTTTTTCAGATGTTAGGCCGGAATACTCTTCCCTTCGCTGCTCCGCTGTGCTTTTTACAAACTATCGTCTGGAAATTTGCTCAATCTGCGAACTCGTTGTGACTCCTCAAACATCGCAGATTGTCCTCCTGCCTCTCGGGAAACAGGTCGGAACACTCTTTCTTGACGAGTAGGTTACCCAAAAATGCTCGCGCGACTCCGGGAAAGTTCTTCCAGCCATTTAAATGATGGTCGAGCTATGCTTGCCGTTAACTGCTTGATATTGTGATTAGATATGAATGACATATGAAAAAACTCAGGGAACTCCAAGAGAAAATTCCCTTGACAAGCAGACGTAAGTTCTACATTATGAAAGTAAAGATTTGCATTGCTTTCTGCTCATCAATGGAGATAATATCTAATTCAGTTTCATATATTTGTGTTATGATAAATCAATACAACAACAATTTATTTGAATTAAAAAGGAGGTTGGTATGCGTAAAAATATAATAACTTCTTTTTTGGCACTATTCATTCTGTTATTTTCGGTTTCCTTGACAAATGCGCAGAACTACAATTCTGCCGATGAATGCATACAAACATTGGCTAGTAGATGTATGTCTCTTATGGATCCTCAGGCTAAGAGAACTTGTTTTCAAGGAAATAAAGTTTACTGCGCAAAGTTTGATAAAAAAGTAATAATTAATCCTGAAGATATTCCTTTTTCTGATCGCTTGCCTAAAGGAGTGCATGATAAAGAAGCTGTAACCCCGAGACCTATCCCATAGCTTTGATGGTATGGCGTACTACCGCCAGTCATGCTCGTTGCTAAACATTTCAAATGTAAATCATCAAAATATTTATTCGCAAGAATTATTGTTTGTTGCTAAAGGGAGGATATGGGAAGACGTCCCTCAACTGTTCAATAACTTTTTTCACCAACCCGAAACCCGACCTTCCGCGCCTGGCTAACTGAGTGGCTTTGTATTAAATGTTCTGTTTTTTCCCAAATTTACAAAAAAACAAATTTTAAATGATTAAACATTCCGTACGGCAATCGAGCGTTCTCCTTTGCAAATTATTTGAAATTGCAGAACAATGAAAGATGGGGCATAGGGAAAACATTAGCAGAATAGTTTACCTTCACCCTTTATACCTTCGTTGCTAAAATTTATTCTGCTATGCAATATTTGACATATGGGGCTAGCGGCAAAAGGTCAATAAAAGACCTGCTGCCGGGAGAAGCAAGAGGTACATCCTACAGCAATAACCCGTGTAAACAAAATCCATCTGCTGCTTCCTGCTATACGCAAATCGTAAACCTCGACAAAAATGCAAGGCTTCAATCCGTAATAAACACTGTTCATTTCATACATTTTATGAGAAGGCGGAACAGGGACATCCTTCAATTGTTCAATAACTCTTCTATTTCTGGGGGGACTGTCTTCCTGCCAGCACCTTACTTAGTTCCTTCTGAATTGAAATATTGAAGGATGTCCCACCCATCCACCCTGATTTTATATGAATTATTTTTTAGTAATAATTTACTTAACAGGAGGAACAATTAGGATGTCCCGCCTGCCCGTGGAGTAGCCCTTGCCTGCTTATCCCATGTACTATTCGCTGATGCTATTTCAGCAGAAACCCTTCAGATTACTACTATCGTGATTGGTATTATTAAATGAAGATATATTATGGAAAAACCAATGCCCAAGCAGTCCGCTAAAGTCCGGCTTGACAATTATTCCTGGATAAAAAACTTTCCAACTTATTGACAGAAGGAGACGGTATCTTTATAATCAACAAAATATTTATATTTGATGGGAGGACATCTAATAATGAGAAGAATATTGATTTTGTGTTCAGCGTTGCTGGTTTTATCATTTTTGTTTAACGCAGAAGCTTTTGCAGACGATAAAAACCTTGATAAAAATAAATTGACAGCAACAATCCATACAACAAAAGGTGACATCAGATTGAACCTTTTTCAGGACAAAGCTCCCCTGACTGTCCTTAATTTTGTTAATTTATCAAAAAGGCGTTTTTACAACGGCCTCACCTTTCACAGGGTCATACCAAACTTCATGATTCAGGGAGGATGTCCTTTAGGAAATGGTACAGGAGGCCCTGGGTACGAGTTTGTTGACGAATTCTCTTCAAGCCTGAAACACAATAGGGCCGGTATACTCTCCATGGCAAACGCCGGTCCCAACACAAACGGGAGCCAATTTTTTATCACCCATGTTCCAACTCCACACCTTGACAATAAACATACTATTTTTGGAGAAGTTGTGGACATCAAAGATATGAAGGTAGTAAGAAGCATTGTAGCAGGGGATAAAATCACAAGTATCACGATACAGGGAAATTACACTGCATTAGCAGAAAAGTACAAGGATCAACTCGAAAAATGGAACAAAATATTGGACGGAAACTAACCGCTCCCCGAAAAACTGGTCAAACCCATGGCGTTAGTCTTCCAGCCTTCAAGCCACCAGCCCCTGAGGCTATAGACACTAACTTTAGGGGTCGTACAATAAGGCTGGGCAGATCAAGGTTAGAAAGGGTTTCATCCTAATTCTATGAAACTGAGCGAGGAAGAATTTGACCGGATTGTAAAAAAAACAATCCGGCGCATACCCTTAGACATACAGGGGTATCTGGATAATATAGCAATTTCAGTAAGAAGACGCCCTACAGAAAAGATGCTGAAAGAGATGGGGGTTCCGCCGGATGCAATCCTTTTTGGGGTCTATCAGGGGGTTCCGCTTATAGATCGCTCAGTTACGTTTCCGCCTTTGTTCCCGGATACTATACTGCTATTTCAGGAACCCATTGAAGATATTTGTGAGACCAAAGAACAATTGCAGGAACAGATCGAAATCACTGTAGTGCATGAAATAGCGCACTTTTTTGGAATAACCGAGGAGAGGCTGAAAGAGTTGGGTTATGGATAAAAAGTCAGAAAACTGGGCAAGAGCAACACCCTTGATGATCATTATATTGCAAATTAGTTTTAGAGAATCCATAGAGTATCTGGATTAATAAACTACCACACAACAAATAGACCGGGTGGTTCGTGTTCCCTTGATTACTTTTGTGCATTACCAGATGAAAGCTGCTATACGCCAAGCTCTGGCCGAGTTAACACTTTCGATAAATAATTCTTTGATTCACTGAAAACGACATATGCTTGACTCTTATCGAGTTTCAGTTACCCAAGAGGTTTCCGGGAAAGTTGCAAGTTTATCCATAAATTGAAATTTCCTGGTTGGCCGTTCGAGAGCGGCTTTTTTGACTGACCAAACATATCCTTGCCTATACCTGTATGATATGATAGTATTTATGTTGCACTGACGACTAAAAAACCGTGGGAAGAAATGTCGGTAAAAGATAAAAAACCTGTTAAAAAGAAGATCCTTGAAAAGCATCATATCAGCCTTACAATCAACGGGTATATATATGAATTGGATGTAGGGGGCAGCCCCGGTCAGATTGAACCCTCACATACGCTTGCCCATACACTCAGGGAGACACTCGGCCTGACAGGCACCAAGGTATCATGCGACAGCGGCGCATGCGGGGCATGTACCGTGCTTATTGATGAAAAGGCAGTGCTTTCCTGCATGACACTTACTATTGAATGTGACAAAAAAAGAATAACCACCATCGAAGGCTTAAAGGACCGGGCAACAGGGGGACTTGATCCTCTTCAGCAGGCCTTTATTGATCATACAGCCTTTCAGTGCGGATTCTGCACGCCCGGCATAATCATGAGCGCAAAGGCACTCCTGGCAAAAAAGTCTTCCCCTTCAGAAGAAGAGGTAAGGGAAGCACTTTCCGGTAACTTTTGCCGTTGTATCAGCCACTATCAGGTCATAAACGCAATTATGTCACTATCAAAAAAGACAGGACAGGAAAAATGACCGGCACATACAGGTTTATCGGTAAGGCCACTCCACGCAAAGACGCAGCCGATATTGTTACAGGCAACACACGCTTTTTAAATGATATAAAAATCCAGGATATGCTTTATGGAAGGGTTCTGAGAAGTCCTCACCCCCATGCCTTTATTACAGGCATCGACAAAACCAAAGCATTGAAACTGACGGGCGTTAAGGCAGTGATTACCTGGGAAGATGCCCCTGACTGGAAGGGCGGTACGCCGCGTTACACTCGCGTTCTCGATCGTAAGGTCCGGTTCGTTGGTGATGCTGTGGCACTTGTTGCAGCAACAAGCGTAGAAGCAGCACAGGAGGCGCTTGGTCTGATAGATGTAAAATACGAGGTTTTGCCTGCCGTTTTCGAGATGGAAGATGCCCTGAAGCCTGACGCGCCTCAATTATATGATGAATACCCCGGAAACATTGTAACCCCGGGTGTTCCTTTTTTCGGACCTAAGAACCTGAAGGAAGTCGTTATGGGAGACGTGGACAAGGGCTTCGAAGAGGCTGAAGTCATAACGGAAGGAACCTTCGGTTATGAAAATATCCCGAACCCTCTGCCCCCTGAACAACCGGGAGTAATAGCCCTGTGGGAAGAACCTGACAGCGTAACACTATGGGTATCCAACCAGGCATCATACATGGATAAGATTACCCTCTACCACGTATTCGACAGAAAAGCACAGGTCAGAACCATCGGCGGCCCCTGCGGCGGCAGTTACGGGTCAAAATTCATGTCCTGGATAGTACAGGCTCAGGCTGCGCTCTTAAGCAAAGTAACAGGCAAACCGGTAAAAATCGTCTTTACCAAGGAAGAACACCTTGCGGCATTTACGCTCAGACCGGGATCACGCATGCGGGCCAAAGTAGGGATGAAAAAAGACGGGACAGTTACGGCAATATCCGGCAGGTGGCTCATCGACACCGGCTACTATTCCATGACCACGCAGTCGCAGGTTGCTGTGGGATGCGGTGAGGTTCAGATCATGGTGCGTTGCCCCAACTGGGATTTGAAGCCAGTAATCGTCTGTACCAACAGAAACGCCTCGGGCATTGTGAGGGGCTTCGGCGGCCAGGAACTGAAATGCGCCCTCATACCTCTTCTAAGCCTTGCCATGGAAAAAGTAAACATCGATCCTTTAGAGTTTTTTAAAAAAAATTATGTCAAACCGGGCGACGGATACTTCTGGCGGGACGGCATCTGGTATACATACCGGGGCGTGGACTACACAAAAACTATGGATAAGGGCGCTCAGGTATTCGGATGGAAGGAAAAGTGGAAGGGCTGGCTGAAACCCACTTCTGTAAACGGTGCAAAAAGGACCGGCATCGGCGTCGGTGTGCACGGAAATGCCGACATCGGCGAGGATGCATCGGAAGCTTATGTGCGCCTTGACCCAAATGGAACTGCAATGCTCTTTTCCTGCGTAACAGAGCACGGGACAGGACAGAGGACAAACTTCGTCAAAATGGTGGCCGAGGTATTGCAACTGCCTATGGAGCGGGTTTTTGTTACACCTTCCGATTCACTTATCAATCCCTATGAGTTCGGACCTGCAGGATCACGGGGAACCTATGCCATTGGAAGCGCCGTTATTGCTGCAGCACAGGATGCAAGACAAAAGCTTTTTGAACTTATGTCCCCAATGCTCGGTGCAGAGCCTTCCGACCTGGATACTTTTGACGGAACGGTTTTTATCAAGAACAATCCTGAAAAACGGATCCCCTGGAAGGCTATGAGCATAGACCGCACAGTCACCGGCTACGGGCGGTTCGAACCGGATTATACACTGTCCAATTGTATGATGACTTTTGTTGAGATGGAGGTTGATACAGAAACAGGGAAAGTGGACCTTCTGCGGGTTGTCAACGCCACGGATGTCGGTCAGATAATAGATCCTCCCGGACTTGAAGGCCAGCTTAACGGATGCCTCGGCTCAGGCGGCATTGACAGTGCCATATTCGAGGAAACTGTGATTGATCATAAAACAGGTCATATACTTAATGCCAACATGATCGACTACAAATGGCGAACCTTTTCCGAGCTGCCGGTAATAGACAATGTAGTATTCGAAACACCTTTCCCCAGCCATCGGTTCCATGCAGTAGGAGTCGGTGAGATAGCCACCACTCCAGGTCCTTCGGCAGTGCTCATGGCAGTATCTAACGCAATTGGAACCTGGCTGCATGAATACCCCGTCACGCCGGAGAAAGTACTGAATGCACTGGGCAAAGTGACTCAAAAAACAGGAAAGCCGGGTGCAACATAATGAGGTCTTTCAAACACTTCAGTGCAAGTTCAACAGAAGAAGCCTGTACGTTACTTGCGAAGTATAACGGCAAGGCCGTGCTTAACGCGGGCGGGACAGACCTTCTGCTTGCCCTTAAAGGAGAACATCTATTCGATTACCCCGAAGCTGTTATAGATATCAAGACAATATCAGGCCTTGATTACATCAGGGAAGATGATAAAACAGTAAAAATAGGCGCGCTGACTAAGCTTTGTGATATTGCAGTACACCCTCTCCTTCAGAGCGGCTATCCTGCGCTTGCCCGGGCGGGAATGTCTGTGGCCACACCCCAGATCCGCAACACAGCAACCATAGGCGGGAATCTTTGTCAGGATGTTCGCTGCTGGTATTACAGGTATCCGCGCCATATAGGGGGACCTATCAGTTGCCTGCGTAAAGGAAAAGGAGCCTGTCTAGCTGCTGCCGGTGACAACCGGTACCACGCAATAATGGGAGGAAAAAAGTGTTGTGCCGTTTGTCCTTCCGACACTGCCGTAGCACTCGCTGTCTTTGATGCGCAGATACTTATTGCTGGGGCAAAAGGGGAAAGAAAGATTCCTGTCACGGATTTTTTCAGCCCTCTGGGGAATGCCCTTGCACGGGATGAAATGGTCAGGGAAATAGAGATTCAAAAGATATCAGCCGCGGCACAACAAAGATTCCTCAAATTTACCCTGAGAAGCCCTGTGGATTTTGCTGTCGTTAGTGTCGCATCGGTCATAACCGTTGAAAACGACATATGCACGGATGCACGTATTGCCCTCGGGGCTGTTGCCCCCGGACCTGTTCGTGCAAAAAAAGCCGAGGAGATCCTCAACGGACAGATTATTAACGAGATTACTACTGCGCATGCAGCAGCAGAGGCTCTTGCAGCCGCTCGTCCGCTCAGCAGGAATGCATATAAGATCGAGATCGCCAAAACCCTTGTAAAAAGGTCAATATCAGGGTGAGATTACTTCTGTAATTCTTTCGAGGTCTTCCTGGGAATAGAACTCTATGATAATTTTACCTTTGTTTTTCCTGTAAGTTATATTTACCTTCGTCCCCAATCTTTCCCTCAGAGACTCTTCTGCGTATGGAAAGGGCGAAGACTTTCCGGTTGATTTCTTTTTAGCTTCTCTCTCAAGTTCCCTTACTGAAACACCTTCCATCAGGACCTTATCAACGAATCTTTTCTGCTCATTTTCACTCTTA
>Ga0351948_1046_pt1 | contig 14532 bp, 8 predicted proteins | sample BONcelT113001G14_FD_206852 | JGI IMG/M metagenome (GOLD analysis project Ga0351948, IMG submission 206852) | Enriched cells from coal bed in the Powder River Basin, Montana, United States - BONCAT cells T11 rep3 HSBNCT.T11.300.1.G14 ...
CAAGTTCATTAATGCCGATGAAATGATTTATCGCGAGGCGTTATCCAGTCAGAGCAGTCAACGGCTTGGAGAAGTTTTAGGTAACGCCGAGTTGCTGATTATTGATGAGGCGCAACGCGTTCCAGAAATTGGTTTGAACTTAAAAATAATGGTGGATATGTTTCCACATGCGAAAATTATAGCAACAGGCTCTTCTTCTTTCGATTTGGCGAACCGAATCAGTGAACCTTTGACAGGAAGAGCACTCACTTACACATTGTTTCCAATCAGTTATAGAGAGATCAGTGATACATTGGGAAAACTGGTATCCCGCAGCCAATTGGAACGGTGGCTGATTTGGGGCGGGTACCCTGCCATTGTATCCACCGACAACCCCGTTTTACGCGAACAATTACTGGGAAACCTTGTTGGTTCATCTCTTTATCGTGACATTCTTGAATTGGATGGAATCCGCCGTTCCGACAAAATAATTAACTTACTGCGATTGTTGGCTTTTCAAATCGGTTCCGAAGTATCAATTGCAGAACTTGCAACAAACCTGGCAATGCATCGGCAAACAATCGAAAAATATCTGGATTTACTTGAAAAGTCATTTGTAATCTTCAGGGTTGATGGTTTTTCAAGAAATCTTCGAAAGGAAATTTCCAAAAACTCACGTTATTATTTTTATGATATTGGCATTCGAAACAGCCTGATCCAAAATTTTAATCCCCTTGCACTGCGCCAAGATGTTGGTCAGCTTTGGGAAAACTTTCTCGTTGTCGAAAGAAGAAAAGCAAACCAATATTCTGGTCGCATGGTTAACTCTTATTATTGGCGCACATATGATCAAAAAGAGATAGATTGCATAGAGGAATTTGGCGGCAAACTGATAGGATACGAATTCAAATGGACTGCTGGCCAAATTAGAAAAACTGTTTCCAATGAATTCAGTTTAGCTTATCCTGAATCAATACTTCAGTTAATTAACAGAGACAACTTTGAAGATTTCATTATGTAACCAGAAATTTCTCTTAACTTACCTGTTTTATGTAATATAAACACTGACTTAGATTTTGTAGTAGCTGTTTCAAAAACCAGATATAAGTTTCTATCTGGTTTTTGTATGGCTGTTTATCAGCTATGTTGTTTAATTCCTCAATCTAACAACTTGTTAGATACAAAACTTCAAGAATGCCAATGTGTGCACCTGGTGACAAATAAAGCTGCATTTTTCAGCTTGTTCAGGTGACAGCCAGATCAACACACTGACTCATCCAATTAATTATGCCGTTATAATTGCCGGCAGGAGCTTTCAAGCATGACGACCACGCAACCACTTATCGAAAATTGGAAACCGCGCTTTTTTTCCATCTGGTCTGGCCAGGCATTGTCGCTAATGGGCAGCGCGCTCACCCAGTTTGTGCTGGTGTGGTGGATCACCCAGGAGACCGGTTCGCCGACAGCATTGGCAACTGCCGGCATCATGGCCATGCTGCCCTCTGCGTTATTCAGCCCGCTGGGTGGTGTGATCGCCGACCGACTGAGCCGGCGGATGTTGATGATCACCGCTGACGTGATCACCGCGGTTTGCATGCTGATTCTAGTGATTTTGTTTGCCACTGATAGCATCCAGCTCTGGCACATTTACACGCTCATGTTTGTCAGAGCGACAATGCAGGCTTTTCAACACCCGGCTTCAGTGGCCAGCACTATGAACCTGGTGCCGAGCGACTGGCTTGACCGGGCAGCAGGTATGAACCAAACCCTGCAAGGTATGATGACCATTGCTGCTGCGCCGCTGGGTGCCCTAGCGCTGGCGGTCTTGCCGATTCAGGGGGCGTTGATGATTGATGTGGCCACCGCTGTGCTGGGGATTGTGCCGCTTTTATTCTTCAAAATTCCGCAGCCAAAAGTTCCGCAAGGCATAGAGGCAAAAACCATGCTGCACGACCTGCGGGATGGTGTACGTACCATCCGCACCAACCCCGGCCTGCTGACGCTTTATGCCATCACCGGCCTGGTGGTGTTGACGATTATGCCCACCTTTGCCCTCACACCACTGCTGGTGTTGGAACATTTTAACGGTGGGGTTACGCAGGTGGCAATCATGGAAGGGCTGGCTGGCGTTGGCATGTTGTTGGGCGGATTATTCATTGGTCTATGGAAGCTCAAAAACCGCCGGGCGTTAATCGTGATGGTCTCGTTTGGCATTTCGTGCGGCGCGGTTGCCCTCACTGCTCTGGCCCCCTCTTCGCTTTTCTGGTTGGCGGTTTTTTGGTGGTGGCTCAGCGGGTTCACCTTCTCTACCGGTAACGCCCCGATGATTGCGCTGCTGCAAACCGTCATCCCCAACGAAATGCAGGGACGTGCCTTTTCGCTGTTGAACATGATCTTTGGTCTGGCTGGACCGCTCGGCTTGCTGATTACCGGACCGATGGGTGAAAGGTTTGGCATCCAGGCGGTGTTTATTGTTGGCGGAACGCTTTCGGCAGTCATTAGCTTTAGCGCGCTTTTATTACGTCCATTATGGAATCTGGAAAAGCAGTAACATCATTGGCAGGAATTACCGGGGGATGAATACGGTAGCCGCTGCCTCATGAATTGATATAATTAACCCTATCAGACAATTTATCCGATGATGGATGGAAAGAGAATTGACATGCCCAAAGCTTCACTGACCTGTATATACTGCGGTGCAAACAATCCGGCGGGCACCAACCGATGCAAAGCCTGCGGTGCGCCGATTGAATTACCGACTGTTCCGCCGGTGCGAGTGACCACGATTAACACACCTGCCAGAAACATCACCCCCCCGGCAATGGCTCAGAGGGCAGACACCTCACCTGAACAGATCAGAGACGCACTGGATGCCGCGCCAATTAATGACCAGTTGAAAGATGGGTTAAAGGCTGCAGGTCTTGGCATCGGAGCGCTAGGGGTAGGCACATTCTTCGCTCGTACGGCTTCTGAAGCTGCCTCAATTGCTTTTTCCGCTTTCATGGTCGGTTATTTATCAGGCATGGTAAACAACGGCTTGATTGCATTGGCAGGCGGTTTGGTGATCGGACTCATGGTCGGCCTGGCAGTTAAACGTCCCATCGGGGCTTTGCTTTCTGCTCCAATAGGTACAATTTTGGGTATGATTGCAGGTAATTTACTTCAACCCGGCGTGCCATCGCTGCCACTGACCGCTTTATTGGCGTTGATTGGTGGCGCTTTGGCAGCCATCCTCGGCAGCCGCAGAAGCTCAACCAACGTCGTGGCCAAGTGGTATGGCCGTTTACGCCCCTTTTTGGGCATGGCCGGCGGATTTATGTTCGCAATGCTCGGTTATGTTATTGGAAAATAATGAATAACAGCCCGTTTTTGAAACTGGAAATTTTTTGCCCTGAAGAGAATGTGAATGAAATTTTAGAAGCCCTGGCAGGGGCTCACGTAGGCGAGATTGGCAATTATGACCACTGTTCTACAATCTCTCAAGTACAGGGCAGCTACAGACCTCTGGAAGGCGCTAAACCGGCTTTTGGCGAGGTTGGTAAACTTATTCTGGGTACAGAAAGCAAAATTGAGATCAACTGCCGCGAAGAACACCTCGTTGAAGCCATCCAGGCAGTGCGTTTGGTCCACCCCTATGAAGAACCTGTGATCAACGTGATTCCGCTTGTCAATCACCACTACGGCGCTACCATTTAGCATTAATAAGTGGTCCTGTATCAGACAGCCCTGTTTTCAATATACCGTTATCAGATATTACAGAATTGAAATCCGTTGGGGAGAAAATAAGGGAAAAAAACCAATATGGAAATCACTATGTTTGACTAGCATGGCTTTCTCGAGAAACGCCAAAAGAAAAAACAGAGTTTCGTAATACCTTAGACGAAAATTCAGTCATATTGAGTAAAAGATATGTTTACTAAAGACATTGCCAATATTAACCTAATACTAAAGATTTCTGGCGTAAAAAAGCTGTCTTATGTTTTCGTTATTGTCCTTGCAATTATTTCATCTTTTGCAGCGGTTCTGCCCGCTCAAATAATCGGCTTAATCACGGACATCACAATTGGCAAAAAACAAAATATTCCATCTTTATCGATATTAAATGGCTTCTTTGACAGCGCATTCCCTCAAGCGGTTGCATTGATATTGTTACTTCTTGTTGTAACTATATTGGCCTCAATTTTCAGAAATTACTTTTGCTATAAAACCTCGCTCCTTTCAAATACTATTATTTTGTCAACAAGACGACAAATGATCGATCGATTGGTTGATGTTGATAATAAATATTATGAAGATCACAAAAAGGGCGAGATTATTTTCAACGTAATGAATAATAACTCTAGCTTAGAGAACATATTTAGTACAGCCTTGTTTACAATGGGCTCAGATATATTTGGTTTGTTATGGATAATAATAATTTTACTGAATACTAATGCAACTTTATTATTGATTCTACTTGCATTTTTTCCATTTATTTACTATTTAAGCTTAATGACTGGAAAAGCCCAAAGAGAGTTATCACAAAAAAGAATAAATATAGAAAACGATATGACTGCGTTTGTCGATCAAACGATAACCGGTATTGATATCATAAAATCATATTTTGGAAAAAATAGGGAAATAAACACATATACAAAATTTGCAAACGACATTTTCGGTTTTAGCAAACATGCTGATAGGAAGCTTTCAGTGTATTTCGTTATCGAAACAGCCATAAAAACCACTGCTCTTGTTTGTGCCTTATATTTTTGTGTCAAAATGATAGAAAAAGGTCAATTAACAACAGGCATAATCCCCATGGTCATAATCTACAGTGAGAAATTATTCTCGCCAGTAAGTAATTTTACAAAATACTATCAGATAATTCAGCGAGGGTTAGTTTCTTTAAATCAAATCAGTGACTTATTAAGATTTCCTCTTTCAAAAAAAGAGTTTATTTCACAAACAGCTTTGACAATATCACCGAATAATTCTTTATCAATTAAATCATTATGTGTTAACAGAAAAGAGAAAAATATTTTTGAGGATTTCAACCTAAATATCAGTAGCAATGGTTTATATTTAATTAGAGGGGAGAGTGGTAGTGGGAAAAGTACATTAATCAAAGCAATCCTTGGCTTTTTAGAACCACTACGTGGCACAATCGCCATAAATGGAGTAACTCATTATTCATATAACTATTTGAGCTATGCAGGCCAAGATCCTTTCTTGACAGATGCAACAATCTTAGACAACACTCTTTATCCTTATGATTCACAGTCGAGTGACAGAGACTTGATAAGTAATGCACAACTTTTGATTAAGAATACCCGGTTGAACAGGATTGACGCTCAAAAAATGATTGGAGAATTTGGCGGAAAGATTTCTAGCGGAGAAAAACAGAGAATTTGTTTTCTCAGAGCGTTACTCAAATCTACGCCTGTATTATTGTTAGACGAAATAACAAGTAATGTGGATTACGAAACCGAGATGTTAATGATCAATATGTTGAAAATCGAAAAAAGAAAACGGATTGTTTTGCTTGCCACTCATAGTATGAATCAGGAATTACTTAATGCTGCGGATATGATCATCCAATTATAAATTTTTCGTTCAAAAGAGAGGGGAAAACTTTGGAACAATTCTGTTTACAAGGTTTTTCTCTAAACGAACAGAAACCGATTATTGGGAATTTTGAGCTAACGCGGCATTGTAACTTAAACTGCAGCATTTGTTGTAACCAAGTTAAAGATAGACAAGAAATGTCTTTTGATGAAATTTTAAAGTTTATTGACAAAATGCGGTTATATACTTTTGGGTTAATTTACATCAATTTCAAGTGTATTCGAATATGAGGTACACGTACTGGCATCAGCATCCCAGGTGCAAAGCCTTAACAAATAGTGTCCCACGGTAAGCGTGGAACTGAGCGTGACTGTACGGACGTCTGGATCGACTATTGCTTGCTGTGTTAGCGCAATGGTCCAATCAGGCGTGAGATAGTTATTTTTTACCCAGAAGATGTGGTAACCACCCGGATTTGATGAAATAATAGACCAATTATAGACCTGTGGGTCTCCAGCATTGGTTAATTGGAAGCCAGTTGAAGCCGTGGTAAATTTCACCGGCGTCGAAGTATAACCGCAACTCGACCCGACGGCCTTGCATACACTTAAGTAATAGGTGGTATTAGGCGCACCAACAGCGGTAGCGTTATCTGTGTATTCATTCCCTACTGGAAATACAGTCGAATTCGAGGTGCTGGGCGTAGGATCCGTCGACAGCAGCACAAGATAACCATCTGGGAAATTTCCATAAGCCCACCACTCCAGGTCAATGCTGCCCGCAACACTGGGGTTATCGGCGATTGCAGAAATCTCAATATAGGCATAGTCAGGCGAGAAAGTGAAATAAACGATCTGCGAATACGCAGAACAGCCGCCCGTACTTGAAACTTTGCACACCTGTACATAATAGGTACTGTTGACATCGCCGCTGACGGTTCCAGACCTGGCTGAGCCATCGCTAACGGTAGTTACACTATCAGAGAGTGTGGGTGTTTTTGTGGTTTTGGAGTACATAATCTTAAACCCGTTCGGGAATGATCCCTCGGCTGTCCATCCGACGCGGGCAACGCCTTCACTAAGTTTTTGAACAGAGGTAATAGTGATGACATCAGAAGATTTACTCCCAGGGAAATTAAAGACGTATGGTTTTGAATAGGAAGTACACTTGCTGCCATTGAAACGGCATAAGCGGTAATAATAACCATTGCCATCTTCGCCATCCACAAAGGCTGATCGGGCCTTAGGATCGCCAACGGCGAAGTAGGGATCCGAATCGTCTGAAGGTACTGGTGAAGTGTGCGAATAGACAATTCGATAGCCCTTGGAGCTTCCGACGTAATCTGTCCATTCAATATAAGCTTTTCCGCTGCCGGCAGTTTTCATCTTGGTGATGACCAGGGATGGGTCATAGACTACCTCGACACCATTAACGATCACGACGGCGGGTGTTCTGGTGGGTTTTGGCGTTTTTGTTGGAGCAGCGAAGGCGAATATTCCGAGGTCGCTGTAAACATCACAGGCACTATTCGTGAAACGGCAAACCCTCACATAATAAATCTTGTCATAATCATAATTAATCACACCAGCACGCGCGGTTGAGGTGTAAACAGAAGCGTAGGTGTTTTCAGGGTAGGTTGGTTGATTTTGTTGTTCGCTATAGACAATTTTAAACCCCGAAGGGAAATCTCCTGCGGCTTCCCATTTGATAATGGCCACGCCTGGAGATTTCTGAGTAATGCTTGAGATTTTGATTTCTCCTGGCATTGTCGTTTTGGTGGGTCTTGGGGTAAGGGTTGCGGTTGGCAATTCCCCACCCTGCCCCGGGATATCAAGAATGGGTGTGGGAGTAAATGCGAAGGGGTCAGAAACTTCTAGGGTGGGCGAGATATAATCTTGTGTTAATATCGCGGAAATTGTGGATAGTTCATCAAGAGAAGGTCCTGAAGGGGCTCCTTGAGAAGTACCAAGTAGATTTAAATCACATCCTGTTGACAGGGTTAAAATAATAATAATGACGAATAATAAAATACGTTTGCCCATTTTTCCTCCTCAAGCGAACAGAGTAGCATATTATATTATATAAGGAATAAGGGGATAAACCACCTACAGCTTTGTAATTTAGTCTATACGCATTTTTTACGACCTATCGTTTATATTCCATATCGTCCTTGAAGATGAAAGATTACAAAGGGTGAATAATTGGTGCAATAATAATGCCTGAGACACCGAAACATGGTTTATATATAGCTGGTAAAGAAAGAAACTTTGCAATTGTCCATATCCAATAAAAGGTTTTCATTTACAATGGCCTTCAATTTCATTGGTAAACTGGATATAAAATTGCTCTTGACTCTCCCCCTGGGGGAGGATATATGCTTTACACACTGATGGCCATCAGGAGGATCAAGTGTTCAAGATAGGTGACTTCTCACGCATCGCGCATGTGTCAGTCAAAACATTGAGGCACTACGCTCAAGAAGGACTGCTCGAACCCGTGTGGATAGACCGTTACAGTGGATATCGCTATTACACACTCGATCAGTTGACGCACCTCAATCGAATCCTGGCGTTGAAAGATTTAGGGTTTACCCTGGATCAGATTAACCATCTCTTGAAAAGCGGTGTGTCAGCAGACGAATTGAAAGGAATGTTGAGACTCAAACGTGTAGAGTTAAAGCAGCATGTGCATGAAGAACAACAGCGACTGGCGAGAATTGAGAAGCGCCTTGAACAAATAGAAACCGAAGGAGTAAGCAGCGGCAATGTTGTCCTTTTAAAACCTATCCAAACATCTTTTACCGCCTGGGCGCATTCGCGTGCGGCTACAATAGACCAAGCGGATGATGCCAGAGAAAGCTTGCGTCAGTTGATCTTCAATTGGTGCGTCGACCAGCATATCCGCATCACAGGACAGTGGTTCAGTCTGCTAAAAGATGTCAGTTTCGACGATCGAAAGGTTGAACTACATCTTGGCGTACAAGTTGAGTTAAACCCGGCTGCAAAAAAGAAACCAACAGCAGGTCCAATCCATCTAAGCCGATTGGCAGAGATCCCTCTGGCTGCCTGCTTATTGGGCGGGACGGTTGGCCAGTTGCCCCAAGCTGAACTGTTGAATTGGATCGAAATAAATGGTTACCACGCTTGCGGTGAAACACGCCTAATATATCTCGGCGAAACCCCCGAGACACCTCTCGACAAAAGGCTGATTGAGATTCAGGTTCCCGTCAGATGCGGAACCGAACGAGACGAGAAAAATAATAACAACAAGGAGCAAGAAATGGAACCCGTAAAATTTGAAACCCTGCCGGCCTTTAAAGTAATGGGCATGAAATATCACGGTAAAAATGAGAATGGTGAAATTTCAGACATGTGGGGAAAACTCAATCCACGCTGTGCTGAGATTCCAGCGATCGGTCAATGTGCATTCGGAGTATGCCTGATGGAAAGCAATGCACCGGATGGCGTGTTTGAATACATCGCCGGGTTCAAGGTCGCCTCAGATGCGGTCCCACCCAAAGGCATGGTTGTGATAGATGTTCCTGAGAACAAGTATGCTGTATTTGAACATGTTGGCAGCAAAGAAACATTGATGAATACCTATCATTTGATCGCCACCGAGTGGTTCCCGCGTTCGGGCATGAAACCCGTTGGTGGATTTGATATGGAAGTCTATGATGAGAAATTCAACAATTTTGCCCCCGATTCGATAATGTACATCTACGAGCCGATCAAATAATTCGCACCGGGCTCGCGCAACAGTTGGGTTTGATTTCTAAAAACACCCTCCAGAATTCTGGAGGGTGTCTCTTTCTATTGATTTATACTAATTTTCTATTGGAGGATAAACCCACATGGGCACATTGCTCGCGATTGTTGAATTAATTCCAAGCTGTCCGTAAGTGTTATCACCCCAACACACGGCTACGTTGGTGATCCCTTGCAATACACAGGTGTGATTTGCACCCACTGCAATGTTATTAGCTCTAGTCAGGTTTTTGACTAAGACAGCGGATTGTGAATTGGTATTAGAACCATCACCCAACGCACCCTGTGTGTTTTCGCCCCAGCAGGAAACAGTCAAATTATTGTTGATCACGCAATTGTGATTCATCCCTGCGCCAACCTGCAAGCCATTAACTGCATCTTTAACGACCGATGAAACAAGATCACTGTCCCAACACTTGACAACACCATTTGAGGCAATTGCACATCCTGTTTCGCCCCAGCGGTTGGCTGAAATGGAAAGTGGTCCATTCACTTCTGATACTTTGGCAACTTGAGTGTTCCTATAAACATCTAGAGATAGAAGGTCACTACCCAACAGATTGGATTGTCCACCAGAAAAATCATTTATTTTGCTTGTGAGTTTGGATTTCACAGGTGAAGTGCGGTTGGTTGTAGAGCCATCATTTAGTTGGCCATCGCCGTTCTCTCCCCAACACCATACTTCTTGGTTGCTCAATTGGACACAAGTGAACTCTTCACCTGCGGTTAGGGCAACAACTTTATCTGCCGGTAATCCTTTTACTAATACTGGTAAAGAACTATTAGTGGATGTTCCGTTTCCTAGCTGACCAGATCCGTTGTCTCCCCAACAGTAGACTTCATTCTTGTTATTCAATGCACAAGTGTGAATGCTGCCCGCGGTCAAATTAACTATCCCTGATAGTTTTCCATCACCTGAAGGACTCTTTACATAAACCGGTATCGGTTGATTGACATTATGACCATCACCCAATTGTCCGCTGGAATCAAGGCCCCAGCAAACCACACCACTTCCGTAAGTCATACAAGTATGTCCGAGGCCGGCCACTATCAAGGGGGCACCAGTCACGGGGATTATCTGTCCACCTGTGACAGGTATAACCAATGCAGGAGGCGTTCCACCTGTCACAGGAATTTCAAGTGGCGGAAGGGTAGCGACTGTTGTCGGTATCGGTGTACTGGTTGCCGTTTCAGTCGGCGTGATGAGTGGTGTTGCAGTTGCGGTTGGTGTGTTGGATGGTGTTTCATTAACTGTCGGACATGGTCCTAAATGATCGTCTTCATGTCCGGCAGAAGGAGAACCGTCGATGTTAAAATGTCCGCCTACACCATTGGCGTTAGAGAAAATTGCAGATATTGGAAGTTCCAGTTCCTGGAATTTATCAGATCCTTCCAGTCCCGCATAATGACAAATTGTCATCTTCTCATTTTTATCTCTACATTCTCCCAAGACAAAAATATCTCCTTTTTGCTCACATTCGATTTGAACACTGGCATCTTCATTGACAGTGTTAAGAAGTGAGAGCGCATCTGGTAAAAATCCAATATTGGCACTGCTGAGGATAATTTTGTTGCCGAAAACATTTGTGGTTGTGCCAAAAGGATTCAACAATGTTAATGATTTTACATATGCATATCCAGTTGTAAGTGAAGTAGGTATACCAGTTCCTAATGTTATGGCGCTAAACCCAACAAATGAGAGGTTGTTGCCTCCGACATCAACATCCTCGTTGTAGTAACCAGAATAGGTATTGTAATTGGTTGAGTCTGTAGCAGCGACAGCAGAGCCACTCACATAAATGGTAGAATTTGCCGGGGCTGCATCAACAGCTGCCTGGAAGGGATTCGCGACCTTATTACAAACATCTACTCCTACCGGGCATGAACCGCCCGTTTTCACATATCCTACCCACTGAGAGCCGTCCCAAAATAACGGATCGCTGCTGGATATAGCATCTTCAGTCTGCTGGCTAGCCAACGGCATCGGGTTACCATTCTCATCAGCAATTACAATATTCAAATCGCTTAAAGCTTGTACGACATCCACAAAATCTGGTTTAGTCGTCGCTTCTTCAGAGGGAAGTTCAGTCGGTATAGTGGTTGGTGTGGCCGTAATTATTTATGTAGCGGGTACTTCAGTTGCCGTAGCCGGTTCAGTGGTAACTTCTTCCACGATGGCAACAGCTTCTGTCGGAACCGGTGTCTCATCTTGAGCAAGAACCGTATTAAGGTTTACAGACCCAAAAAGAAACACTAAAATGATAAAAACTTGAAATATTCGTGCATACTTGTTTTTCATAGCTACTCCTGTCCTTTACCTATAAATATTTTCCTGATGAACCTGCAACAATAATTAAGACCATTATATTATTACTATTTATACCTTATTTATCCTATTTACTAAAATTATACTTCTTTCGTGACGAATGTCAATAATCAATTAATAAAATAATTTAATTAATAATGAACCTGCCAACCATTAAAGGATGCATATTGACCAATTACTGGACAAAATTTAGAGATCAATACTTCATTCTTCAATATTTAAATATTCCGCAAAAAAACGCCCTCCTCTCAACCGAGAGAAGGGCGTTGAAACAAAGCTGAGCCTTGTTTATTGAATCGCAGGCAAGATCACATAAACAGGCAGATTGCTATTGGTTGTTGAATCATTACCTAACTGCCCAAAGGTATTTTCACCCCAGCACATCGGCGTATTGTTGGTGCCGCTCAAAACACAGGTGTGGTTTGCACCCACGCCAAGAGCACGAACTTTACTCATATTCTTTACCAGGGTTGCAGAGAGAGAATCAGTGTTTGATCCGTTACCCAACTGGCCACTCAGGTTGGCTCCCCAGCAAGATACTGTTTGATCATTATTGACAACACAGCTATGTTCCATGCCAGCCCCAACTTCCATGGCGGGTAAAGTATCTTTGATCGCAGCGGAAATCAGGTTGCTATCCCAACACTTAACTGAGCCATCAGAGGCTACTGCACATCCCGTGTCTCCCCAGCGATTGGCTGAAATGGAGAGCGAACCCGCAAGCTGTTGCACTGCTGCTGCCTGAACCTTGGCCCATTCATTCACACTGCCAAAGAAGTCGCTTCCAAGGAGTAATCCTTGTCCACCCGAGATTTGAGCGAGCATGGTGTTCAGTTTAGATTTCACCGGTTTTAATTGATTTGTTGTCGTTCCATCATTGAGTTGACCAAGGTTGTTCTTACCCCAGCACCAAACATCTTGATTCATCATCTGGGCACAGGTAAATTCTTCACCGGCTGTAATTGCGAGTACTTTATCTGGTAACCCTTCTACTTTCACAGGAACATTACTATTGACTACAGTATTGTTGCCCAATTGACCTGAGCTGTTTTCACCCCAGCACCAAATTTCACCATCAATCATGAGTGCACAGGTGTGTTTACTGCCAGCTGTTAGATTCAAAACGCCTTCGAGGTCTTTTACATAAACTGGTTTATGTTGATCCAAGAGTGTTCCATCGCCAACCTGTCCAGAGGCATTAAGACCCCAGCAAATAACTTGTCCATTATTGTAGGTCATGCAGGAGTGTCCAATACCTGAGACGATCAATGTTCCACCGGTTACCGGGATGAGTTGACCACCGGTTACGGGGATGAGCAAAGCAGGAGGCGTTCCACCTGTAACGGGGATAACTGGAGGAATGATTGTGGGGGCAGTAATGATTGAAGACACACTGCTGGAAACAGGGGCGGTTTCATCACTGTCGCCTATGCCAGTGTTTGTAAAGCTACCACTGGTAACATCAGCCGCAACCACCACATGTGTTGCTGTGCAGGTCTTGGTGGCTCCTACTGCCAACTCAATTGTTATCGGGCAAACACCCAATATTGCAGCCGGATCAGAAATGCTTACATTGTGTAGTGTCACATTACCGGTGTTCGTCACAACGATGTTGTAGCTGATTGTGCTTCCCAAGAGATATGGGCCTGTTGAAGTGATACTCTTCACCGCTGTGATCGCCGGTGCGGGTGCTATACAACTATCATCAGCAAGTGTGGCATCTTCATTATAGTTTATCGCTGTTTCATCCATACATCCGTAGATATCCAGATTGGCAGTCACGTCGCCATCATCCGAATAATCTCCCCCTGCATATGTTCCCTTGGCTGTGGCTGTGTTCACATAGGTGAGTCCGGCTTCAATATCGGTTGCACTCACCACATGACTTGCTGAACAAGTAAAGCTTCCACCGGCTTTCGCTAGTGTCGCCTCTGAACACGTGCCAGAAATCACAGCGTTTGGATCAGTTACCGTTACATTTGTCAGATCCACATTTCCTGTGTTAGTGACCACAATACTATAGGTGATCGTTGATCCCTCTACATATGGTCCACTTGAAGTAATACTCTTTACCACTGTGATCGCTGGTGCTGCATAGACACAGGTTTTATCATCTATCGTTGCACTCTCATCATAATTGAGTGCTGTTTCATCCATACAACCGTAGATGTCCAGTTCCGCTGTCACTTCTCCATCATCTGAATACTCTACCCCTGCATATGTTCCCTTGGCTGTGGCTGTGTTCACATAGGTGAGTCCACTTGCTATATCTGTTGCATTCACCATATGACTTGCTGTACAAGTGAAGCTGCCACCTTCTTTCGCAAGTGTTGTCGCTGAACACGTGCCAGATATCACAGCGTTTGGATCAGTTACCGTTACATCTGTCAGATCCACATTGCCGGTATTTGTAACCACGATACTATAAGTGATCGTCGATCCTTCTACATACGGTCCACTTGATGTTATGCTCTTGACCACATCAATCGCAGGGGCTGGAACAACACAACCATTAGCAAGAATAGTTTGATCACCTTGACCAGCAAAAGAACATTCATCTCCAGTAAAAGCGGGGATAATATCATCTTTGTCTAGTCCGTGGCCGGTAAGAACACACTTCCCATGTTTTTTTACAACAATCGAACTTTCATCAACAGTAATTAGATTATATGGATTAGTCGCTGAACTTGTGGCATGGCAGATCGTGATATTTTTTGTTTTAGTGGCCATCGAAGCCAGTGGGAAGAGTTTCACCAAGGCAGAGTTATCTTCAAACACAACATCCACTCCAGTCAGACCGTTTTCGCTAAGGAAGTTCTTAATGGCGGTATTGATTATTTCCATTTCGGCATCATTGACATAAACGCCTGCAATAGTTGTGATCCCCGGATCATAAGACCCATCCAAATTAATACC
>Ga0351948_1047_pt1 | contig 14473 bp, 14 predicted proteins | sample BONcelT113001G14_FD_206852 | JGI IMG/M metagenome (GOLD analysis project Ga0351948, IMG submission 206852) | Enriched cells from coal bed in the Powder River Basin, Montana, United States - BONCAT cells T11 rep3 HSBNCT.T11.300.1.G14 ...
TTGAATCTCGTAAGCCCGAGCGGGGAACCCGTGGTAATCGTAAAATAGTACCGGTTTTTCAGCTCCCAGCAGGGTAGCTGTGTTTTCTTCCCAATGGGCGCTGATCACCAAAATCAGGTCAGGTTTGTGTAGTTGCTCAGGCAGTTTCTGCATAAATGCCACCATGGCTTTGTGACCCTCATCCCCGAGTAGAGGCAGCGGTCCGCCGCCGTGAGAGAAATAGACGATTTGTGCTTTGGATTCAGAAGATGATTCTTCCATAATTACACCCTTTCAATATTACTCATACATATTGTACTTCTTTTAGCTGAATTATCCGTTTAAGAGCGGAGATTGGGAAAAAGTGATAAGTGAGTTGGACCCAATCTAATTTTGCATTGACTTGAGGTTAGAATAATAAGTGGTTGGATTTTTTATCAATTGAATCGTGGAGAACGTAATAATGAATCTTGAATTGACCAACAAAATCGCATTTGTAACCGGGGCTTCAAGCGGAATTGGTGCAGCGGTGGCAAGGGTGTTGGCTGAAGAAGGCGCGGACGTTGTAGTGAGTTTCGGGCATGATGAGGCCGGGGCGCGAAAAACAGCTCAAGGGGTTGAAGCAAAGGGTCGTCATGCCTGGTTAAGCCAAATGGATATCAGCGATCCGATAGCGATTAATAAAGCAGTTGAGCAAGTAAAGACTCAGGTCGAGGGCATCGACATTCTCATTCTGTGTGCCGGTCAAAATTTCGTCACCCCCTGGATGGAAATCAAACCAGAAGAATGGAATCAGATCATGAAGGTCAATCTCAATGGGCCGTTCCATGTGATGCAAGGGCTTGTTCCGATTATGCGAGAAGGGGGTTCCATTGTCACAGTGGCGAGTGTGGCAGGGCAAACCGGCACACCAAATCATGTGCATTATGCAGCGGCCAAGGCCGGGTTGGTCAATTTGACTAAAAGCCTGGCGCGTGATCTGGCGCCTCGCATTCGGGTGAATTGTGTTGCCCCCGGCATCACCATCACGCCGATGGGTGAAGATACAATCTCTTCTTTGTCTCCTGACTATGCCGAAAAGAAGATTCCGGTTCAACGATATGCCAGCGCTGAAGAAATAGCCCGCTGTATCGTCTTTGTTGCCAGCCCGGTGGCAGGTTTCATGACCGGCGCGACCATTGACATCAACGGCGGTAGAGAGATGCGTTAAACAACATTGATTGTGCGTTACCGCGCAGTACCGATTTGAGTCTTTCAGGGGATTTATCCTTTGAGAAAGGCTCATTTTTATTTGTTGTGTGGTTGTTATGTTGTTACAATGACCCAAGAGAGCACCAAGGTGCACTCAGAAAGTGATGTGAATTATGCGTAAGCTAAAGCTGCAAGTGCAAATGACCGTAGACGGTTTTATCGCCGGCGCAAATGGCGAAATGGATTGGATGGTCTTTGATTGGGATAATGAAATCAACCAGTATGTGAAGGAACTCACAGATCCGGTGGATTGTATTGTACTGGGACGCAAACTGGCCCAAGGGTTCATTCCCCATTGGGCGGGGGTGGCTGCAAACCCGAAAGCTCCAGACCATGCCGCAGGACATAAATTCGCGGGTACACACAAAGTGGTATTTACCAAAACGCTGGCACAATCCGATTGGGAAAACACCGTTTTGGCCAAGGGAGACCTTGCAGATGAAATAAAGAACTTAAAAAAGCAACCAGGCGGGGACATAATCGCATATGGCGGTGGCACTTTTGTGTCAGCTTTGATCAAGGCAAATTTGATAGATGAGTATCATCTTTTTATCAATCCAACGGCCATTGGCAGGGGAATGTCCATTTTTGAAGGTTTGGAAAACAGATTGGATTTGACCCTCAAGTCTTCAATTAGTTTTCCCTGTGGCATTGTGGTGCTGCGTTATGAACCTGGGAAGATTGGTGAGAGTAACCAGTAATTAGAAATCAGCAAGAGCTGTCAAAAGAGATTAGGAGGGGAAGAATGATCAAAAAAATCTTTAACGATCGCACAGCCGGATGGATTGGGAAAAGCCTCCTGATTGTCATCACCTCATTGTGGTGTTACTGGAGCATCGGAGAAATGTACCACGAAGGATGGTGGGGGCCATTCTACATCCGTTTAATCTACCTGATTCCAGGGACGGCGTTTTTGGCCCTGACTCTGGTGGCAATCAAATGGCCACAAATCGGCGGATGGCTGATCGTCATCTTTGGCGGATTGTTCACTGTAATGTTTATGGACATCCATATTGTGGAAGGAAAATTATCCGTTGACCGTGATATTTCAGGCTCTTTGGTCAGCGCTCCGTTGGTGTTTTTGGGTATTTTGCTGCTCATTGAAGGGCGAAATCTTAAACGTCGCCTTGCGCGTGGATGGACTCCGCATGCCAGATGGTGGCGACGGAACCTTTGGATTCTATTGGCGTTAATCCCACCGCTGGCTATTTTGATTGGCTTATCGGCCTATTCCCTTCCTTTTGTGTTGACACGCATGGACGACGGCGAACGCGGCATCAGATTGATTGATGGGAACGGATCAGCGTTGCTTTGGGCGCCTGAAGGGCCAGGCTGGAATTGGAAACAGGATTATGGCGGTTATCCGTCATGGAATATGGTGGCTTTGTATGGCGTTCTGCCGGTTGGGTTCCAAGATAAACCCGGTTATGATGCCAAAAATGGAGAATTAGCAACAGAAGAAGAAATGTTGAAATACAACCTCTGCCTATACCTCAGTGAAGACGGCACTACTCTTGAGGCAGAAGCGCAAAACATCTGGCACATGCCGACTATCCGTGATTATGCGGGCGCATTTGCCAGACATGGCAAAAATGCCGGCTGCGTTTGGCAGGGAGAAGGTTACGACCAAATGACTTGTGACATCAAACCGGATAAAGAGACGCCTCTCTGGGCGCCTGATCTGGAACCCATCTATTATTGGGCTGCCGAAGAAGCTGATGAGCGCAATGCTTATTTTGTTTCTTTTAATGGGTGGGTGAACGAGACCTATAAAGCAGGCGGAAACCCCAGGCATAGTTATCGCTGTGTACGTGAACCGTAATGTGGTAGAAGTTTAAAATTAGATTTTGCCGAATATAAAAAGAACTGAGGGAGTGAGGGAAGTAGGACAACTATGTGAGAGAGTGTCAGTGACCATAAAAAGCTATTAGAAATAGGTGACATTCAAAAAGCCTATAAAGGGATAATGGAAAAAACATCCACCTATTGCCACTGCCCAGGGTTTACTCGAAATTATTTAGTGTGCATTGATTGAATACCCTGATGTTGATTACTTGAAGACGCTAATGCATCAGATACACAAAGTAACTCAGCGTTTTGTCGCGGAGATTAGAAAGCTTTATATTGTTTTTGATAACTCTCTTTAGTTTCTAACTAAAACCCAAATCAAACAAAACCCGGTCTTTATCGGATCATCAAATAATCATAAGTATAGTTACAATCGAGGTATCAATACCGGCGTTGACTTTTTGTAGGCTTTATAATCTGCCTGTCCGCCCCATTTTTGATCTGCTTTCTTTTCAAGCAGAGGAACTCCACTGACACGAGTGATTAGCAAAGTGACAAAAACGGGAGAGATCAAGGCGACCCATTGCCAACCTTGAAGAACAGGTAAAGCGATCAATGCTATGCCGATCCAGAGTACGATTTCACCGAAATAATTGGGGTGGCGAGAACGAGACCATAAACCGGTCTGAATAAACTTCCCTTTGTTTTCCGGGTTTGCACTGAAGCGACTTTTTTGACGATCAGCGATAATCTCAATTGAGAACCCAAAAGCCCAAACCAGGAGACCGATAATGGCAAAAACATCAAACTCTTTGCGGTTTGTTGTGGTTATGGCAACCAGCGCGGCAGCCATGGTGAAGGTAACCCACAGCCCTTGGATCGTCCAAACATTGAGAAAACGAACAAAGGAAGGCTTGATTTCATCAAAGCGGTCATCTTTGCCAGCTTTGTGGATTCGATTATACAGAAAAGTGCCCAAACGGATTGCCCAGATAACGACTAGAGCCCACAGAAGGATAGATCTTGCATCTAGCCCTGCGCTCAATAAAGCAGCAACACTTATCACAGTGATGTAGGTGATACTTCCGGTCAGGTCGAAGTATTTTTCAGTTTGTAGCCGGAAAGAAGGGATAAACACCAGCCACTGGATAAGAAAGGCTAACCCCACACATAAAGTAAATATGGGGATGCTGCCGATTGAATGCCCTGCCTGGCTGCCTGCTAAAGCGACCAAAAGGCCGATTAGGATGATTATTGGTAGACTAAGTAAGGCAATGCGATTGTTTTTTTCCATGGGTTATTTCCTTCTTTTGTTATCTCAAATTGAATTCATCCAAGCAGGTGATAATTCAGGTCTTCAGCAAATTGGATGCACAACCGCTTGTCAAATTCCACAACGCCCTCTGACCTACTTGTGATTATACACATCTTCTCAAAGTTAAAAATTTTGACATTGTTTATTTTCCCGTCTCCTATAAATACAAGGCCGCCATTTGTGCAGGCGGCCAGGAGACAATGTAGAGAAGTTTTTATTGCGGGGGGAGAATGACCTGGTCAATTACATGGATCACTCCGTTGGAAGTTAGAATGTCAGTGATGATCACCTGTGCATCATTGATGTAAACCTTACCATCCTCTACTTTAATCGTAACGGATTGGGTATTAAGAGTGTCAGCACTGGTTAGTTTGACTACATCTGCAGCCATAACACTTCCGGCAACGACATGGTAGGTGAGGATACTAACAAGCTGATCTTTGTTCTCGGGTAACAGGAGTGTTTCGACAGTTCCAGGGGCCAGCTTTGCAAAGGCATCATCAGTCGGGGCGAAGACGGTAAAAGGACCTGTTCCCTTGAGCGTGTCAACCAACTCGGCAGCCTGAAGAGCCGCAACAAGGGTGGTGAAACGGCCGTCTGCGACCGCTGTATCAACGATATCACTGGGGGGTAAAAGAACTGTGTCGATCACATGGATCACACCATTAGACGCGGTAACATCAGCCAAAACAACAGTAGCATCATTAATCATTACCTTGCCCGTATCGCTTTTGATTGTGAGGGGCAGCATTGCAACCGTTTCAGCACTGGTCAGTTGTGCTGCGTCCGCGGCCATCACTTTACCCGATAAGACATGATAGGTCAGAATCTGAACAAGTTTATCTTTGTTTTCGGGTTTGAGCAGGTCTTCAACAGTTCCTGCAGGCAACTTGGCAAAGGCTTCATCTGTCGGGGCGAAAACAGTGAATGGGCCAGCACCTTGAAGCGTTTCGACCAAGCCTGCTGCCTGGAGGGCAGCTACTAATGTAGTGAAGCGGCCATCGTTGACTGCAATATCAACAATAGTCGCTGGTGCTTCGGTTGCAGCAGGTTCGGCCATTGTTGTAGCTTGAGTAGGAGCTGGGGTTGCCACAGGGGCACATGCAGCTATTAACATTGAGACTGTGACAAGAATACTGAATAACTTAATGTGTTTCATCTTATCTAATTCCTTTCATCTGAACGTCTAAGATTTATCTTGTACAACGTGTGTACAATCTCTATTATACGGTTTGTATAAACTATGTCAAAGGATTTTGAGGTTTGTATAGGGTTTAGATTTTTTGGTTTGCAGGATAAACTCAAATTGCCAGAACCTTCTTGTGGGAATAGTGGTGGTGCGAAATCATCCCTCGAAGGGATTCGACCGAATATAATTAAGACGAGGCTGTCCCAAAAGTATAGGGGCAGCCTCAAAAATTTAATATAATAGGGGTATGAAAAGACAAATCTTCAAACCCTATGAACAAGCACAGGCAATGCTATTGCCGCCGAGTCTGGAAGAGTTGATTCCAGAAAGCCACCTAGTACGGGTGGTCAACAAAATGATAGAAGAAATCGACAAAAGGGTATTAGAAAGGCAATATAAAGGGGGAGGAACAAGCGCGTACGACCCAAAGATGTTATTGAAGGTGATTGTATATGCCTACACCCAGCGGGTGTTTTCATCGCGAAGGATCGCAAAAGAACTCCGAGAGAATGTAAATTACATGTGGCTGAGTGGGATGAACCGGCCAGATCATCGCACGATCAACCGATTCAGGGGGAAGATCATGAAAGCAGTGATCAATGAAGTGTTCTATGGGGTTGTAGAGCAGTTGCTGGAACAGGGGTATGTAGACTTGGACAGTTACTTCGTGGATGGGACAAAGATTGAAGCAAATGCAAATAAATACAAATTCGTATGGCGAAAAAGCACAGAGAAGAACAAAGAAAAATTGCAAGAAAAAGTGAAGCAATTACTGGAAGAAATCGATGAAATCGAAGCAGCCGAAGACGAGAAATATGGAGAGTCTGACTTGGAGGAAGTCGGGGAAGGCAAAGAAATTGACGCTGAGAAATTGAAAGAAGCGGCCCGAAAGATTAATGAACGATTGAAACAAAAACCGGAAGATAAAGAACTCAAAAAAGCCAAGAAAAAGCTGGAGAGTGACTTTATTCCTCGTATGGAAAAATATGAGCGATATGAAGAAATTTATGAGGGACGCAACAACTTCTGCAAGACGGATACAGATGCAACTTTCATGAGGATGAAAGAAGATCACATGCGTAATGGGCAGCTCAAGCCAGGCTATAACATACAAATGGGAACACAGAAGCAATTCATCTTGAGCTTCAGTTTGCATCGCAGGGCAGGAGACACCAGTTGTTTGAAAGGACATCTTGAAAACTTCAAAACTTGGCTCGGAGATTATCCTGAAAACTTGGTTGCGGATGCTGGCTATGGGAGTGAAGAAAATTATTGTTTCATGGAAGAAAAACAAATCACAGCTTATGTCAAAGATAGCCGCTTTCATTACGAGCAGAAACGGAATTACAAAAAGAAACATCCTTACCGTGCGGATAATTTTCCATACTACTCTGAAGTAGATGAGTATGAATGTCCACAAAAGAAACGATTACGGTACGTATTTACAAAGCCATATAAAAGTGAGAATGGATTCGTTTCAGAGCGTCGTATTTATGAGTGTGAGGATTGTTCACAATGCCCTGTAAAATCAGAATGTACTCGCGCAAAAAATAATCGGCAGATTCAAATCGGTGTGGAATGGGAAAGACTCAAGCTACAAGCTCGAGATAATCTACTTTCTCCCCAAGGACTGGTCATGCGATCCAGGCGGCCTGTTGAGGTGGAAGCTGTATTTGGTCGTCTGAAGCAAAATTGGGGATTCAGGCGTTTCTTGCTTCGAGGAATTGATAAAGTCACCACAGAATGGGGAATTCTTTGCATTTCTCACAATATTGCAAAAGCAGCGGTCGCTTGATCGCTGCTTTTTTTTGTCTTTTTCCTAGTTACGATTTTTTTCTAACACTAGAGGCTGACTTTTTAGCCAGCCTCTTTATCAAGCTATTGAAGGTGCGGTTTGAGTGCACGAACTCCGGTTATAGGCCCGATACCGGTTGGTGGGATAGCGCTGATACATATTGAATTAGAAGTGATATCTAATAAAACATGAAATGATTTATCAGGTTTCTCATGTAGAATTGTTGTGTTTGGCTACTGGTAAGAATAGTGTTGTGTTATCAAAAGAAATTGATTAAGCGAGCAGTACGTTGTATTTGCCAATCATTTTTGTTTCGAATGGTGAAAGAAACCCCAAGCACAGTCATCGATGAAAGCAAGTGCAAAAAGCCGTAGGGTAATAAAATTAGAAATTTCTTTTTACACCAGCAATTGAAGATTGCAGCAGCGTTTTTACGAATTATGCAGGTTCGAGGTCTGGCTGTTTGGGTCAACAAAGCTTTTCATGCGGAACATTGGCTGATACCACAGAAAGCGGTTGGACAAATATCCACCTGTCGCCAGTACCCAGGGGCAGGCGCGATCATTAAACATATATTGATTGAAGACCAAGATTTAGATGCTTTGTCGATATTGATGCAGACTCTACAGAAAGGAACTCAATTTTTTATTAATCATAAACCTCGTCTTTTCCAGATTATCATATAATCATAAGTTGATTAGGGTTAATAAATACTTGAATATTCATGGATCTTGATTCTACAGGAGAACAGTTTTGATTTTTTGGCAAACTGTGTATGTAGTAATTATTTTTTTCGCTGCGCTGATTTCGATTGTGGCAGCCTTTTATGCCTGGAGGCATCGGACCCAAACAGGCGCGTTATTATTTGCCGGTATGATGCTGGCTGTGGCGGAATGGTTGATCACTTCAGGATGTGTATCTCTTAGCCAAACACCTGAACAAGCGCGTTGGTGGGTGGACCCAAGATATTTTGGCTTGACTGCCATGCTGGCTTTTTATATTGCCTTTATTCTTCAATATACGGGTCATGGTAAATGGGTGAATAAACCGCGACTATTTTTTTTCTTCTCTATCCCAATCGTGACACAAATCATTATTGCGACCAATCCACTCCACCACTTGTTTTTGATAGATGTTGGTTTCTCTCTTGACGGCATATTAATGGGGATTGATTCCGTTGTCTACGGACCTTTGTTCTGGGTGCACACAGTTTACAGTTATCTTCTTGTGATGTTGGGCGTGTTCCTGATTGTTAGAATGGCCGTAGGTTCATTTCGGTTGTATCGTTCACAGGCATGGTTTATGGTTATAGGAATCATCCCACCTCTGGCTGCCAGTGTGATAGATGCATTTCTGCTGATTCCTGGTTTGAGGCATCCACTGGCACCAATTGGTTTTGCTGTGATGGGGTTATGTTTTGCTGGAGCTATGTTTTGGCATAAGATGCTCGAAATAGTGCCGGTTGCCAGAAGTATCGTAGTTGAATCGATGAGTGACGCAATGATTGTGGTAGATATTGTCGACAAAGTTGTAGATATAAACCCTTCTGCCCAGCGGTTTTTGGGGTTAGAAAACGCCTTGATTATTGGCAGACCCATTGGTGAAGTGTTCAATCAATGGAATGACCTGCTCATGTGGGCTGAAATTAAAAGTGATGTCGAATCTGAGATATGTTTCGGTCCTCCTGACAATGAGAGATATTTTGATATACGTATCTCCCCGTTAAAAATTAATGGCAAGAATCATGGTGAGCGAATCATTATTTTGCGCGATATTACACAACGTAAACTGACTGAAATCCAAATAAAAGTGCTGCAAGATAAATTTTACGAACAATCCATCAGTGATCCACTAACGGGTTTGTATAACAGGCGTTTTTTAAAAGAGATTATGCAAAAGGAGTCTGGAAGAGCTCAGAGAGAAAGTCATTCTGTGTGTTTTGCGATCCTCGATATTGATTATTTTAAACAAGTAAATGATAGCTACGGACACGAAGCAGGAGATTTGGCCTTAATTCATTTGGCAGGTATTCTTTCCAAGTTGACAAGGGTTGGAGATTATGTATTTCGTTATGGTGGAGAAGAGTTTCTCATTTTACTTCCAGCGACTTCGCTTAAGGCTGCTTTCCAACTGAGCGAAAGATGCAGGCAATACATCGAAAATTCCACTCTCAATTATGTTGAGCATAAAATAATGATGACTGTCTCGTTAGGTGTGGCGGCATATTTACCAGGTAAAAATGAATTTGAGTCAGCATTGAAGGCTGCAGATGCTGCTCTATATAAAGCCAAGGCTAATGGCCGCAATTGTGTCTTTGCAAGTGACACCATTGATTTGAAATCTTGAGCAAAGAAGGATTAGTAATGGACATTTATGCAGCACTATTGCGGGGAATCAACGTAGGTGGTCATAATAAACTGCCAATGTCTACATTGATAAATATCCTCGAAGGGTTGGGGGCTCAAAGTGTGAAGACCTACATTCAGAGCGGCAATGTTGTTTTTCAATGCAAAGAGGTGGATACGATTGAATTTGCCAATGCTATCAGTCTTGAAATTGAAAAAAAGTGCGGGTTCGCGCCTAAAGTGTTGCTCCTGACCGCTGATGATCTTGACAATGCTATTGATGAAAATCCATTTCCGGTGCCTGAAGGGGATGCAAGCGCACTGCACCTGGGGTTTTTGGCTGCCGAGCCTGAGAATGTTATTATCGAGAAGCTTACCAGTCTAAAGACCGAGAGCGAACACTACTGCCTTACCCCAAAAGTATTTTACCTTTATGCACCGGATGGGGTAGGTAAATCCAGGCTGGCAGCGGCGGCTGAGAGGATTATCGGTGTGGATATGACTGACCGCAACTGGAACACAGTTTGCAAGCTCAGGGAGATGGTTGAAAATCTGTGATTATTGATTAATAATTAGGAAAACCTAAACATTCGAGCTCTAAGAGATGGGATTTTGGAGGTAAATTGACATGGCATCTGATGAAGATTTTATTAAATTTCTGGTTGAACAAATGGAACTGGCAGGCGCTATCAGGTATCGGAAGATGTTCGGGGAGTATGCCATTTATTGTAATGAAAAAGTTGTTGCCTTGGTTTGTGACAATAACCTGTTTGTAAAACCAACTGAAGGTGGCAGGGCATTCATAGGCGAAGTTGTTGAAGCACCACCTTATCAAGGAGCGAAGTTATCCTTTTTAATTGAAGAGCAATTTGAAGATAAGGAATGGCTGTGTGAATTAATCACAATAACTGAAAAAGAGCTTCCAGTCCCCAAGCCCAAAAAAGATAGAAATAAAAAAAAGAAATAGCACAGTAATTGACTGTTGAAAATTGAATAAAACTAAATCTCATATTTGATCTCGGTGATAAACAACCGCAGTGATCAAAAACAGATTTTCATGATTAAATTGAAACGTGTGAGGAGTCGTAAGTGCCAGATTCGAGATCAGTCTATAAAGCAAGGGTCGATGCAGTAATCATGCATATGCATGACCATCTGCAGGATAAAATGGTTTTAAATGACCTTGCCAGAAATGCGGGTTTTTCGGCTTTCCACTTTCATCGACTCTTTTCTGCTTTAATTGGTGAGACGCCCCAACATTTTCTCAATCGAATCCGCCTCGAAAGAGCTGCAAATATGCTCGCCAAATATTCTGGATATTCGATTACGCAGATTGCCCTGAACTGCGGTTTTTCCTCATCCTCTGCCTTTGCTCGTTCGTTCAAAAACCATTTTGGAATGTCAGCAAACGCATATCGCAAGGCTGAAAGCAGACCTGCTCTGCCTGATGTTTATCGTGAAAAATTATTTCTTCATGATGAAAATCAAATAAAAGTTGAAATTCGAAATGTTCCAACATGGAACCTTATTTATGTCTCGATTCTAAAGGGGTACAAAATTGAGTTGATTTGTAGAGGCTGGAATCAACTCTTTAAATGGGCAACAGCGCATGATTTAGTTTCTAAAGACACTCGTGTGCTTGGCATTTCTTATGATGACCCACTAATTACTCCCTCAGATAAGTGCAGATATTTTGCTTGTCTGTCTGTTCCAAATGATATCCATCCGCAACCTCCCTTTGGGTATATGCAGTTGGCTGGCTCAAAATGTGCTACAGTCAGGGTAACCTGTACATTGGATGAAATCCAGGGGATTTATATGTATTTGTACCGTGATTGGTTATTAGACAGCGGGTTTCAACCTGCTGATTTACCGCCTTATGAAATCTATTTTTCTACACCAGAAACCAATCCTGAGGGGAAGTATGAAATGGAAATTTATATTCCGATTGTGCCGCTTTAAATAGCAAGATTTGTAAAGTAGTGGGCAAGCTTTGCAAAGCAATTTTCACGCTGCACGAGTATCCTTGGATCATTCAAAAGGAGAATCTAATGACTCAACAGCGGCAAGTCGTGTTTCAACATATTCACCTCAAAGGTGACCCGTACCAAATAGGCAGACTCCAGGCAGAAGCGGTAAAACATATGCCGCAATTCGTCGGTTTTCTTGGATCCGGCGCCGGAAAGTTTACAGAAGAACAATTCAATCGAGTATCGTCACAAATGGAACATTTCTGCCCGGGAATCAATGCGGAAATGGAAGGTTTTGCAGATGGTCTTGGAATTCCATTGGCAGATCTCGTGTATTACGCCTATACATTTTTACCCAAAGGAAAGTGCAGCCACTTTGCTTTACTCCCTTCTCGAACAGCCGAAGGACGAACATTGGTTGGACGGAGCTATGAGTTTGGTGTGGACACTGAAGACATGCGTCTATGCACCCTGCAAGCCAACAACAAGTTTGCATTTATTGGATCATCCCTCATTTTCTTTGGTTACACCGAGGGAATGAATGAACACGGCCTGGTGATCACGATGTCAGCGGGCGGGATGCCAACCGGGCTTGAAGCCGGGATGCGCGCCTCGATTCAGGATGGATTTCAGTTTTGGTTTGTGATACGAGCAGTTCTTGAACGCTGTAAAACAGTAGATGAAGCGATTCGATTAATCAAAGAGATACCAACCTGTGGGAACCCGAATCTGATTGTTGCCGACAAATCTGGAGAAGCTGCGCTGATCGAAATTTTCGGCCCCCACAAAGTTGTCAAAAAAATTGATTCCAAAACCGCCGAACAAATGATCAGTTCAACCAATCACTTTAATCTGCCTGAAATGGAACCCTATCGTGATCCTGTCTGGGTAAACTCGCAGACCCGTTATGACGCGATTCAAGCACGGTTGAGCGGGCCACAAAAAGTGAGTAAGCAAGCCATCAAGTCTCTGCTTTCAGACGAGTATCCTAATGGGCTGGCATGCCACTTCTATGAAGAATGGTTTGGTACCCTGAGGTCAATGATCTTCGACCCTCAAGCCGGTGAAATCGATATGTGTTTTGGCTCTCCAGTTGATGGAGCCTGGTACCGCATTGGTTTTGATACCCCGATGGCAAGTTATCCGATTCAGTTGCCATTGAAGAAGATGCCACCTGAATTTATGGCAACAATTAACTAAGATAATTGCTGTAATTGAGAAAACAGTGTGGACTCAAACAGGGTTCCACACTGTTTTTTAATACCAATGAACTACTTCAATAAAACGTATAATATTCTCAGAGCATTTATAAATCAGGAGGACTTATGATTTTTTCATTATTGAGTATTGCAGCGATTGTTTTTGCTGCATTGTTTATTTTGATACTGGCTGTGTTGCATTTACTTAAACCTGAGTTTGACCCCAAGTGGCGCATGATCAGCGAGTACGAAATCGGTAAACATGGCACTCTGATGCAGGGAGCTTTTTTTGCCTGGGCGGCCAGCGTTCTCTTTATGATGATTGTGGCATGGCGTTTCATCGGTTCTGCGGGCGGAATTATCGGCTGGGTTTTGTTCTTGATTATTGTAATGGCGTTGGTTGGCGCGGGCATTTTCAAGACCAATGCGATCACAGATAACTCAACCAGCCGAGATAGCACCATTCATACCCTGTGCGGATCGATTGTGATCTTGACCTTCCCCATTGCGGCCAGTCTGGTGGCGGGAAATTTGGTGCAAAGTCCATTTTGGGCGTCCTATAAAGCGTCTGTCATCCTGTTTACCATCCTTAACTGGCTCAGCATGATCGGGTTTTTTGCTTCCATTATCTGGTCGCGGAGGAAAGATCCAAGCGCTGGGCGGGTTGGTCCGAAAGTGCTGCTGGGTTGGCCGAACCGCATCATGGTGGTGATTTATAACGTTTGGGTGATCATGCTGGCGGTATGCGTCATCCAAATGATGAAATAGAGATATTGTTCATTTCGTGTGTTTTGTGCCCTCCTTATATATGGAGGGTTTTTTTAAGGCTTAAACCACGAAAGGACGAAAAACACGAAATAATTATGCCTTCCAGTGTTACTTAAGGGGGATGTTGAAATATGGAAATTGGAGAATACTTGTAACGAAGAAAATTGCAGATTGCCAACGAGGGATATTATGGAAATCATCAAACTCGACCCAAAAAACAAGAGAAAAGCTGCAGCGGTGGTGGCTTCTGCATTTTTTAACTACCCGATGTTTACCTTATATTTCCCCGATGAAAAGCGTCGGTTGTGGGAACTGCCCTGGTATATGGAGCAAACGCTTAAGTGTGCCTTGAGCTACGGTGAAGTCTATACCAACCCTGAATGCTCTGGTGTCATTTTTACCTTACCGCCCGGGCATACCAAGATTTCTCAGTGGGAGTACATGCAGCACGGATTTTTACTCACGCCTATGGTGTTGGGTTTGAAGGATTTTGCGCGGTCGCAGGAATGCGAGGCCTTCGTGGGGGAGACGCATGAACGGCTGATGAAGGGACGTCTGCATTATTACCTGTGGGGATTGACGGTTGACCCAAAAGTAAAAGGCACGGGCATTGGGTCCGCGCTGCTGAAGAAGGTGCTGGATATTGCGGATTCAGCCATCATGCCCGTGTATCTTGAAACACACGATGAGAAGAATGTGCCGTATTACGAAAGTAAAGGGTTTAAGTTGATCAGCACGGAGAAATTTCCGCATAATGACCTGAAACTGTGGTGCATGCTGAGAGAACCTTTGTTGTTAGAAAGTGCTTAACCACAACCCCGCTTGCTACTAAGCAGTTTGGGGGACAAAGATCGCGATCATGCGAAAGACACTA
>Ga0351948_1048_pt1 | contig 14456 bp, 13 predicted proteins | sample BONcelT113001G14_FD_206852 | JGI IMG/M metagenome (GOLD analysis project Ga0351948, IMG submission 206852) | Enriched cells from coal bed in the Powder River Basin, Montana, United States - BONCAT cells T11 rep3 HSBNCT.T11.300.1.G14 ...
TGGTGTTCTGGCGCGGGCCAGCTCGGAATACAATGCTTACCGGTTGTGGGTGCGCTGTGACGGCAATCTACGGCTGGAGCGCCTGCGCAATGGAGAAGTGGTCATTCTCAAAGACTGGACTCCCAGCGGGCAGGTACGGCCTGGCGCGCCAGTTTCCAATCGCATTGGTATTCTGGCCAGCGGACAGACCCTGCGTGTTTTTATTGATGACGTGTTCCAGTTTGAAGCCCGCGACCCGGTGTGGCAATCGGGTACGGTGGGAGTGCTGGCCAGATCCAACGGTGACACCTCTGTCTCGGTCAGTTTTCAAGACCTGAAGGTATTCGCCCTGGATTCCGCGCCGATCAGTACCGCGACCCCTGTTTCTACGCCGTAAGTTCAAAAATTTTTTCAAGGTTGAAAACAATTTATTGTTATTTGATGTACAATTGTTCTGTATAAATATGTATTCTGATTGCCGGGAAAGATAAACCAGAATAAGGAGAATCCCAACATGTATCATAAGATCATAATCGTCGGCAACCTGGGACGCGACCCTGAAATGCGCTATACCCCATCGGGGCAGGCGGTAACCAGTTTCTCGGTGGCGGTCAATGATGATTTTGGAGAGAATAAGCGCACCATCTGGGTGCGGGTCTCGGCCTGGGGAAAACAGGCAGAAACATGCAATAATTACCTCAAAAAGGGTTCCAAAGTGCTGGTAGAAGGTCGCCTGACCTGTGACCCCGCCACCGGTGGGCCGCGTGTTTATACCCGTCAGGATGGTTCTTCGGGATCCAGCTTTGAAATTAGCGCCCAAACCGTTCGTTTCCTCTCCTCTCGCGGCGAAAGCGGCGGCGGTGAAGAAGATTACGGCGCGGAATCACACGAAATGAGTGATGCCGGAGACCTGCCGTTTTAATTGAGCAGCCCCCCACCGGAAATCGGGAACCAGCTTTATCCCTGCCCCGTTGTCTTAGACGCGAGGTGTAAATCAGTAAGCCAGGTCTTTCGCAGACCGGATATCTTCGCGTGGATATACTAAAAAAATGTCAGTTCCGCTTATCTGGGATTAATTTATAAATGGGTGATTTTCTAGTCAGGTAAAAAATGGAAAACTTAAATTCAATTGCTGATCAGGCTCACGAAGTATTCGAAACCTTAACCCGCGCGCGCGACCAGGCGTTGATCAACGCCCGGCAGCTTACCCGAAAATCGGCGCATACCATTCGCGCCATTCACCGACTGGACCGGGAAGAAGCGCTGAGCCTGCTGGCAGAAGCGCGAGATCTCAAACAAAAACTTTTTACCGACCTGTCGGATTACCCCACTTTGCTGTACGCAGGTTACACCATGGACGCGATCAAAGAATTTGTTGAGGCCAGCATTACCTACGCCTTAATTGTGGACGATCCGCTGCCCAATCCGGATGAATTGGGAGTGGAGCCTGCCACCTACATGAACGGTCTGGCGGAAGTCAGTGGAGAGCTGCGCCGCCGTGTGCTGGATATTCTGCGTCACGGCTATTCGGAAGAAGCTGAACGCCTGTTGAGCATCATGGACGATATTTATTCGGTGTTGGTTACCATAGACTACCCCGATGCAATCACATACGGTTTGCGCCGGCAGACGGACCTGGTGCGCGGTATTGTGGAACGCACCCGGGGAGATATGACCATCGCTTTGCAGGAAGAGCGTTTGAAGAAATCGATGGAAGCTTTGCAAAATCGCCTGGATGAGGCTACCCTCTGATCGGGTGCTAAAGCTCAGCCGCTGTTTTTGACTCATAATTGGGGTGGGGTTCATAAAACCTCACCCAAAGTATTTAAGTCCCCGACTCAGCCGGATGCAGAAACGGCTATAATAGAAAAATGCGAGACCCAAATCACCCCCCTCAAAGTATTGCCATCGCCTGGAACCCGGATGTTCCTGACGCGAAACCTGAAGCGCTGGAAATTGAAGCCGCGCTGCGGGACGCGGGCGCGAAACAGGTTCGGGCAGTTTCATTGGAAGATGAATCTCTTCACCGCGCGGTGCAGGCAGGGGAATTTGATGTGTTGGTGGCCATGGGCGGCGACGGCACCATGCTGCGGGCGGGCCATTTGTGCGGGCCGACCCAGGTACCGGTGCTGGGTATTAATATGGGGCGCTTTGGATTCCTTATGGAAGTAAGACGCGCTGAATGGCGGCAATTTATCCAACCGCTTCTCAATGGGCAGTACCGGCTTGAAGACCGAATGATGCTGCGCGCCGAACACTGGCGCGGCGAAACCTGCCTGAACACCTGGTCGGTGCTGAATGAAGTGGTTGTTTGCCGTGGAAAAGACGTGCGCCCCGTCCGTTTGCGCGCCTGCGTGGACGGTTATTTGCTGGCCACTTATGTTGCCGATGGGTTAATTGCTGCCACCCCCACTGGCTCTTCCGCTTACGCGTTGGCAGCTGGTGGGCCGATCATGCCGCCCGAATTGCGGAATATCTTAATCATTCCGGTTGCCCCCCACCTTTCTGTGGACCGTGCCGTTATTCTCTCTGAAGGTGTGTGCGTGACCATTCATGCCGAGTCGCGTTACGACACCGTGGTCAGTGTAGATGGCCAGGCCCCTGAACAAGTGCTGGAAGGCGATCTAATTAAAGCTTTTGCCGGGGAATATGGGGTATCATTTATTCGTTTTCAGGACGCAGGTTACTTCTATCGCAACCTGACTGCTTATATGGAGCAGAACCCAACCTCCGGCATCCCATCGAGGTAATAGAATGACAGTCGATATTGAAAAACAATTTTGCTATCGTCACCCTGACCGTGAGACTTTGTTGCGCTGCAACCGCTGCGACCAGCCAATTTGTACCTCTTGCGCTGTCCGCACACCTACAGGCTATCGCTGCCGGGAGTGCGTGCGCACCCAGCAAAAAACCTATGAAACAGCCGTTACCAGCGATTATGTGCTCGCCGCGATCATTTCTGGCGCGCTGGCTTTTTTGGGCAGTCTGATTGCCGCCCGATTGGGGTTTTTTACCTTACTGGCAGCCCCGTTTGTGGGCATGCTTATTGCCGAAGCTGTGCGCAGGGCAGTCAAGCGCCGCCGCTCGAAGACTTTGTTTCAAATAGCCACCGCTGCCGCGGTACTGGGCAGCCTGGCATCGGTAGTGCCGGGTTTGTTGGGCTTGCTGGTTTTGCTGGTCTCAGGTGAACCACAAGCTGCCCTGGCGATCATCTGGTCGGTGCTTTGGCCTGGTGTTTACACCTTTTTGGTAGGCAGTACGGTATACTACCGCTTAGGTGGAATCCAGATTCGATAATTAAGACACAAGACTTATGCTGAGCGAACTACGCATCGAAAATTTCGCCATCATCACTTCCCTCGAGATGCACTTTGAGGGTGGTCTCATCGCGTTTACCGGTGAAACCGGCGCGGGCAAGTCGATCATCCTGGACGCGATTGAGTCCTTAATGGGCGGCCGCCCGGATGTTACCTTTGTGCGCAGTGGAGCGGAACGCGCCAGCGTCGAAGGGGTGTTTAAAATCCCGCATCAGACGCGTAAAGAAGTGCATGAAATCTTGGAGCGTGAAGATCTACTTGATGATCCCGATGAGGTGTTGATCAGCCGCGAAATTCGCCTGGAAGGGCGCAATACTGCCCGCGTGAATGGGCGCAGTGTAAGCGTGAGCCTGCTGCGTGAACTGGGGGAGTACCTGGTGGATATTCACGGCCAGTCAGAGCACCTTTCTCTGCTAAACACCCGCCAGCATTTACGCCTGCTGGACCGTTTTGCCAATGTAAACGGCTTGCTGGAGACCTACCGCGGGTTGTACCGCCAGCTTCAGACCTTGCGTCGCGAGTTAAAGGAGCTGCGTGCCGGAGAGCGCGACGCCCAGCAGCGCATGGATTACCTTACGTTTCAAATTCAAGAAATTGAAAGCGCGCGGCTTAAACCGGGCGAAGAAGAAGAACTGCGCCAGGAGCGCAGCCGCCTGGCTAATGCTGAAAAACTTTCCGCGCTGGCGCAGCAAAGCCTTACCGCATTGGATGAAGGATCGCCTGAACTGCCTTCCATTTCTGATCTTTTAGGGCAGGTGGTGGAATCTTTGGTTTCACTCAGCCGAATAGATACCTCTCAGGTTGAACTGCAAGAGCGCGCCGCCAGCCTGGCAGAAAACGCCGCCGATATTGCCATCGAGCTGCGTGACTACCTCGAACAAATCGAATTTAATCCGCGCCGCCTGGAACAGGTGGAAAACCGCCTGGACTTGATTTCCAATCTGAAGCGCAAATACGGTGGGAGTGAAGAAGCGGTGCTGGCATTTGCGGAGCGCGCCCGCGCAGATTTAAATCAGATCACGCATGCTGGTGAGCGCATCGCCGAATTGGAAGCACAGGAAACGAGCGCGCTTCCAAAGCTGGCTGAGTTGGCCCAAACGCTGTCTGAGGCGCGTAAACAGGCTTCTCAACAATTATCAGGTGGAATTGAAAGCGAGTTGAACGATTTAAGCATGGTTGGGGCGCGCTTTCAGGTGGATTTTCAAACCGCGCCTGACCAAAATGGCCTGCCGGTGACGGGTATGGGTAGCCTGGCTTTTGATGAAAATGGATTTGACCGTGTGGAATTTATCATTGCCCCCAACATGGGTGAAGGCTTTAAACCATTGGTGAAAATTGCTTCGGGTGGCGAAACTTCACGGTTGATGCTGGCATTAAAGAATGTGCTGGCGCGCGCAGACCAGGTACCCACGCTGGTGTTTGATGAAATTGACCAGGGTATTGGCGGGCGGGTAGGAACCGTGGTTGGAGAAAAACTATGGCAGTTGGGGCGCAGCCACCAGGTTTTATGTATTACCCATTTGCCCCAGCTGGCTGCGTTTGGCGACCAGCATTATCATGTGCGCAAGCTGGTGACTGGCGGGCGCACCCAGACTCAAGTAGAAGCCCTGATAGGCGAATCCCGCCAGGAAGAGCTGGCGCTTATGTTAGGCGGCAGCAGCGACGCCAACCGCCAGGCAGCCCACGAGGCATTGCAATATGTGCTGCGCCGCACACAAGAGATGACCGCTTAGGTTTCGGGTGGGCAAACAGGTTCATTTGAAAAATGATATAATGCGATCACCTATGAAGACCAGACTTTTCCTTCTCACGACTTTAATCTTGTTCGGTTTGCTGGCTGTGCTGGCAGTTCCCGCTGCGGCTACGCCTCAGGAACCGCAATCCTTTTACCAAACCCCAACGCCAGGGGCAGACGGCCGCATTATTTATATTGTGAAACCCGGCGATACCTGCTTAAGCATATCGCTGTTAAGTGGTGTAAACCTGAACGATCTGCGCCAGCTTAACAACCTGAACGAAGAATGCCTTTTGACCGAGGGCAAACAGCTCTTGCTGGGGATAGTCACCGAACCAACCGCCACCCCGGGGCCGTCGCCCACACCCACTGCTCCGCTGCCGACCCCCACACCGTTTAACGGCAATGGAGAGATTTGCGTCTTCCTTTTTGAAGACCTGAACGGCAACGCCATGGCTGAAGAAGCTGAATTATCGATTGCTGGCGGCGCGGTGAGTGTGACCGACCGTGAGGGTGAAGTCTCACTGACCGGGCAAACCACCGCTCAATTGGAGCCGTTGTGTTTTTCGGACCTTGCTGAAGGCGAATACAACATCAGCATCGCCCCCCCGGAAGGTTACAACCCCACCACCGGGATGAATTATCCACTCACTTTGCGCGCTGGAGACCGATCCATCCTGGATTTTGGCGCACAATTGAGCTCTGAAGCCCAACCGCTGGCTCCCAGCGAGGGCGGCCGCTCACCGGTGCTGGCAATTGTCGGCGCGCTGATGCTGCTGGCTGGAATTGGACTGGCGGTTTATTTCTGGCGCTTGCGAAAAATGTAATTTCTCGAATTGGAAATTAACCAGAAGGGCGCAAGAATTGCGTCCTTTTTTATTTGTGCCGAACTCTTTGAGAGCCACCCCATCCGGAAGAAGGCGAAACTATATCCATCCCATGTAGGGGCGCAGGGCTTGCGCCTTCTTTGATATTTGCCGCATATCGCGAACCACACCAAGCGCGCCAGGTAAAAAACATCTTGGATTTCATTAAAAAACATTTAACCCTTTTGCCAGCCAACAATTCTACCTTTGATTGTCGCAATTATCGCCGCGTGGTAGAATCTGAAAAGAGATGAAGTGGAATCATTTTTCACTTCAGCATGGCATTTGAAGGAGAAGACCCATTAACATTCGCTCGCTTGCCTGGCATGATCTGCTCACCCTTTACCGCTCCCGAGACCAGGTTCAGCTATTGGATAGCTCCGTCTTTTTAACCCGTGGAAATTCCATTGGGTTTTCGTCCATGCTGGATTATCTCAACCCCAACCGCGGAATTTTCACGGGTATTTACCCGGCTGAAAACGGTGAACCTGCGCTGATTGGTCAGATTCAATTCACCCTGGGAGAACGCGCCGCGCACCTGGCATTTGTAATTCCCGATGACCCGGCTGGTTCAAACCACCTGCCGCATCTCCTGGATGGGCTGGTACAAAAAGCGGGTGAACTGGGCGCGTACAGCCTGGTGGGTGAGCTTCCTGAAGACAGCCCGCTTTTTACCCGCATGCGGCGCGCGGGTTTTGTAGTCTACGGTTGGCAGCAGATCTGGCAGCTGCCAGTTGATGAACTGCAAGCGAACCAGACCGATTGCTATTGGCGGGCGGTCACATCCGCAGATGAATTTCAGGTACGTTCGCTTTATCAGGCTTTGGTACCTTCTTTGGTACAGTGCGCTGAAGTATTTTCTGATCATCAATTGACCGGCTTGGTGTATGAAAAAGACGGGGAAATCGTCGCGTATGTAGAAGGAGCTTCTGGTCCGCGTGGATTTTATATTAATCCTCTTATTCATCCCTCGGTGGAGGATGTAAATTTGTTGATTAACACCCTCCCTGGACAACTACAGCCTCTGCTGGGTCGCCCGGTTTACATGGCGGTGCGTTCTTACCAGGGCTGGCTGGAATCAGTTCTGGGACAAATGGGCGCGCATTTGCGCGAGCGCTACGCCCTTCTGGTAAAATACTTTACCTTGCCGCAGCGTGCCACTTTGCCCGCTTCTGTGCGGGCGGTGTTGGAAAACCCAAACGCCAAACCCGCCGCGCCGATACTGCATCAATATTCAGAAAGAAAAAATTAACACGGCTTATAGTTAACCGTGCATGGTAAAAAAGAATGACTCAAAGACGAATTACTGACAACCTTGAAAATCTTTTGGAAGTGTTGCCCCCGCATATATCGCGGGCGATTGAAGCTGCCAATAATTCAGATAAATTAATCGAAATCGTGATGGACCTTGGCCGCCTGCCAATGGCACGATTTATTGACAGTGAATTGGCGCTGAGCGACCATGAGGTACTGCGTGAGGAAATTGATTATGTAGTCGAGCGTATTGGCGACTTTGACGCCGATAACCGCGCCGGCCTGGAGCGCACCCTTCACCGTATTTCAGCCATTCGCAACCGCCGCTCGATGATTGTTGGCCTCACCTGCCGCGTGGGCCGCGCAGTTTACGGCACCATCGATATTTTGCAAGACTTGATTGATTCCGGAAAATCCCTGCTAATTTTAGGGCAGCCTGGAATTGGCAAAACCACCATTCTGCGCGAGACGGCACGCACACTGGCCGAATCCAAACGGGTGGTGATTGTTGACACCTCCAATGAAATTGGCGGCGATGGGGATGTTCCGCACCCCGCGGTGGGAAAAGCCCGCCGCATGCAGGTCGCGCAGCCTTCGCTGCAGCACGAGGTGATGATTGAAGCCGTTGAAAACCATAATCCGGAAGTGATTGTGATCGACGAAATTGGCCGTGAACTGGAGGCCGCAGCCGCGCGCACCATCGCTGAGCGCGGTGTGCAATTAATTGGTACCGCCCACGGCCGGACGATGGAAAACCTGCTGATGAATCCCACCCTTTCAGATTTGGTGGGCGGCATCGAAGCGGTAACGCTTTCGGATGAGGAAGCCCGCCGCCGCGGAACGCAAAAAACAGTGCTGGAGCGCCGCTCTCCCCCCACTTTTGACGTCTTGATTGAGATTAAAGAACGTGACTACCTGGTGGTGCACCTGGATGTGGCTGATTCAGTGGATACCCTGGTGCGCGGTTTCGAGCCGCAGGTGGAAATCCGCACTCGTGACGAAAAAGGCAAGATTCACATCCAAAAGGCATCCGCGCCGGCTATGGTATCGAGCCAAAACGGTGGACAACGCCGCTCTGGCCCATCGGGCGTTCGTGAGAAAGCCCCAATTGCCCAAAGCAAGACTGAAACAGTGCAAACCGCGCGAGAACGCACCGAACGGTTTGAGGAAGCCGCCCAACCAGCGGCGCCGGGGCAGGTTATGCGCGTTTTTGCTTACGGGGTGGCGCGCAACCGCATTCAACAGGCTGCCCGGCGGCTGAACGTTCCGATTATGCTGGTGAAAGACTTTGGCGATGCCGATGTGTTAATCACCCTGCGCACCTATTACCGCAACCGCCAACGCACTATTTTGGACGCGGAAAACCGCGGCATGCCAATTTACGTGCTGCGCGCCAACACTGTGGCGCAAATGGAGCAAGCTCTGGCAGAAATGTTCAACCTGCAGGTGGACCGCGGGGAAGCCGATTGGGAACAGGTGGCCAATTCTACTGCTTCGGCCATCGACGCGGTATTAAACGGCCAGCGCTTTGTGGACCTGCCGCCTACCACCTCTTCCATCCGCCGCCTGCAGCATGAAATGGCGCGCCAGGCGAATCTGGTATCCCATTCCTATGGTAAAGAGCCGCGCCGCCGCGTGCGCATTTTCCGTGAGTAATTTTCCCAATCTCAATTTGGAATAAGGAGCCCACAGCGCATGTTCATAACCCTGGAAGGACCGGATGGGAGTGGAAAATCCTCGCAAATTGAATTGCTCGCTGAATTTATCCGACAGCAAGGTTACTCGGTGATCACCACCCGTGAACCGGGCGGCACGATCATCAGCAACCAAGTCCGCGATATTCTCAAGAGCATGGACAATAAATCCATGCATCCGCGTACTGAAATCTTATTGTTCTGCTCGGCGCGCGCTCAATTGGTGGAAGAAGTGATTTGCCCCGCGCTCACCTAAGGCACTGTTGTGATCAGCGATCGCTATGCCGATTCTACTTTGGCTTATCAGGGATATGGGCATGGTTATGACCTTGAATTTTTGCGCTCGTTGTTGGATTTTGCCACGGGAGGCTTGTGGCCGGATTTAACTCTTTATCTGGATGTGGATGCCAGTACCGGTCTCAACCGCCGCAAATGCGGCGGCGGTGAATGGAACCGCTTGGACGACTATGCCCTGGCGTTTCACTGCCGCGTGCGGGAAGGTTATCTTCAATTGGCAAAGCAGCAGCCGCAGCGCTGGGTCACCGTGGATGGTTCACGATCCATTGCGGATGTGCAAGGGGAACTGCGCCGCATCGTAATGGAGCGGCTAAAAAAGAAATAAGCGATTTTCACCATCATGGCGCAAGTCGTATTATGATTAATCACTAGAAAAAAATGATCCATGACAGGCTTGTAAGATTTAAAAGCCTGCCCGAAAGGAAAAGAGAATGAAGAAGTTTTTATTTGCAGCCAGTATTATTGCCATGCTGCTGCTGGCCGCATGCAACGGCCAGAAAACGGCCACCCCTACTGCTGAACAACCGCAAGAAACTGCCCCAGCTGTGCAAGAGACTGCCCAGGTTCCTGTGCAGACTTTTGAAACCAGCCAGGCGGTTTGCCGCGTGGTGGGTCTGTTGGAAGTTCCGCAAACCACAGGTTTTGCACCGATCAGCGAATCAGATTATGTCAACGGCAATCCAGAAGCGCCGGTTACCATATTGGAATACTCGGAGCTACAATGCCCTTACTGCGCTCAATTTGAGCCGGTTATCAATGATTTCTTGAAAACTTATCCGGATACAGCCAAGGTTGTGTTCCTCCATTTCCCGCTGACCAGCATTCATGACAAAGCCTTATTGGCTGCCCGCGCCCTGGAAGCGGCTGGTCTGCAGGACAAAAAGTTCTTTAGCGACTTAAAAACCCTGGTATTTAGCAAACAGTCTGACTGGGCAGCGCTGAGCGAAGCTGAATTTGAACAGTGGTTGGTCGACCAGGCTGGAACAATTGGTTTTGACGCTGAACAATTCAAGAAAGATTTGCAAGACCCTGCTTTGGAAGCAAAAGTATTGGCTTCCATGGAAGAAGCCCGCCAGGCTGGCGTTGGCTATACTCCTTATGTGGTGATTAATGGTTTTATTTATGAGGGCGAACGCACGGTCGAAGCCATTAAATCCATGTCAGACGCGCTGGTTGCCCTGCAAGAAGAAATGGGCGCCGAAGCGTTTGCTCAGCTTCCTTCAATGGTTGTGAGCACACCAGACTCATTAAGTCTGGCCGTGCAAACCTATAAAGACCTGCAAACGCAATATGGCGAAGAATTTATTGCCAGTGTTCCGCGCCAGCTGTTTATGTACACACCTGAAAATGTGGTGGAAATAGTTGGTCTTTACAATGATCTGAGTGTCAATCTGGGCGACCGCATCTACAGCGAATGCCCGCCAACCGTGATCGACCCGGCGAAATCCTACTCTGCCACGCTTGAAACCACCAAGGGCAATGTGGTTATGGACCTCTACGCCGATAAAGCCCCGGTAACCGTCAACAGCTTTGTCTTTTTGGCGAACGAGGGTTGGTTCAATGATATTCCCTTCCACCGCGTGATTGAAGGCTTTGTCGCGCAAAGTGGGGACCCCAGCGGTTTAGGTCTGGGCGGCCCTGGTTATCAGTTCAGTAATGAGATCAGTGATCTCGGATTTGACAAAGCCGGTGTGGTGGGCATGGCCAATGCCGGCCCTGAGAGCAACGGCAGCCAGTTCTTTATCACCTTTGGACCGGTAGACCAGCTGACAGGCAGCTACACTGTGTTTGGCCAGGTGACCGAAGGGATGGACATCCTCAACAGCCTCAACAAGATTGACCCGGCCAACAATGACCCGATTGAAAACGCCGACCGGATTGTTAAAGTGACCATTGCCGAAAAATAAACCCGGGGGATGACACACGATGAAACGTGACGCAAGGATCGCGCTGTTAATTGTTGTGCTGATTATGGCATTTGGCGTGGCGGGCTGCCAGAACAAGGCAGCCCAAACGCCAGCCGCTGCCGGTCCAGAAACCGCGCGGCCGGCACCAACACTGCCACCGGTTGAGGGATTGAGTGATGCCACCATTGCGAATAATTGCACAGTTACCAGTCTGGCAGCCAACAGTCCCACCCAACCTTCGGCTTACCCATCCGTGCGGGATACCGATCTGGCTTTCGGGCCTGCGGACGCGCCGGTAACCCTGGTGGAGTACAGCAATTTTCTGTGCGGACATTGCTCCGCATTGGATATCACCCTGGCAGACTTGCGTCGTGATTACCCCAACGATTTGCGAATCGTTTTGCGTCATTACCCTTTTCGCGGGCAGGAAAATGCCGCCCTCGCCGCTCAGGCGGTGGAAGCGGCTGCCTTGCAGGATGTAGAAAAAGCATACATTTTAAAAAGTTACTTGTTCCGTTCGACCAACGAATGGAAAGACCTGTCGCTCGACCAGCTTACTGGCTGGTTGAGCGAACAGGCCGTTACGCTGGAACTGGATGGGGCACGTTTTAGCGAAGACCTGAACAGCACCGCGGTGAAGAAAAAAATCTCCGCCGACCAGGTTGAAGCCCGCAGCTTGAATATCCCCGGAACTCCCTTTGTAATTATCAATGGCAAGGCTTACGCAGGCCCGCGCGATTATGCCAGCCTGGAAACCATCATCAACCTTAATAAACTGGAAGAATTGCAGTACGCTGAATGCCCGCCGCTGATGATCGCGGAGGGGAAATCTTACACTGCCACTTTGGTGACCAGCAAAGGAAATGTTCTGATCGAGTTGTACCCTGACCAGGCGCCGGTCACGGTGAATAATTTTGTCTTTCTGGCGCGCAACGGTTGGTATGACGGAATCATCTTCCACCGGGTATTGCCTGGGTTTGTCGCCCAGGCTGGCGACCCATCCGCTACGGGGTATGGCAACCCGGGTTACGCCTTTGCCGATGAAATAGGCAGCCTGCGTTTTGATCAGCCCGGTGTGCTGGCAATGGCGAACTCCGGCCCCAATACCAATGGCAGCCAATTTTTTATCACCTACGCCGCGCAGCCCGATTTAAATGGCAAATACACAATTTTTGGCAGGGTGATACAGGGTATGGATGTTCTCAAATATCTGACCCCGCGTGACCCGGCTGCGGGCAGCCCTATTGCCAGCGCGGACCGTATCGAATCGGTAACCATCGAGGAAAAATAGTGCAGCCTGCCCCAAAAACCCATCTGCTTTCCATTTTTCAGATCGCTCTAAGTGGGCTGGGTATTCTTTTCCTGCTGCCGACAGCGGCAGGATTATTTGTTTTGGCGGCCGCCAGCGGGATTGCTCCCAATATCTACGCACAGGAGACCTTGTCGCTGGTCAACCTGGCCTGGATGGCGCTTCTGACGGCTGTGCTTCTGGCTCCCGCATTGGTGCTGGCACTTCTTCGGGTATTTAACCGCCCTCTCCCCAGCTTTCAGCATGAGGGAAAAACTTTATCTTTGTCTCTATTAATTGCCTGGCCATTTGTGTTGGCTGCCGGATACGCGCTTACGCAAAACGAACGTCTGGCCTGGCTGCTGCTGCCGCCCATTCAATTGGCGGCGGTTGCCATACCGCTGGCCTGGTTTGTATTGCGCGGCCGGCGTGGATTGCGGCACCTATCTGCGCAGCAAAATTGGGGAACAGTCAGTTTTAGCCTGGTCGTTACCCCTTTTGTAACCATCTTCGCGGAGCTGGTGGTAGGCGGAATTCTGCTGGTTGGTCTGGGCGTATGGTTGATGAGTGATCCGCAGTGGATGGAAATGTTTTTCCGCGCCAGCCAGCGGCTTGCCAATGATCAAATAGACGCGCAGCTGCTTACGCGGGTTATCCTGCCTCTGGTTATGAATCCACAGGTGATTGTTGGCTTACTGGTGCTGACCGCCGGGATCATTCCTTTATTGGAAGAGTTTTTAAAACCGCTGGCATTATGGCTTTTGGCTGGAAAACGTTTGACCCCTGCCCAGGGATTCTCGGGTGGGTTGGTGGCTGGAGCCATGTTTGGATTGTATGAGAGTCTCGGCTTGCTGGCGGCTTCTGCTGGCGGACAGGATTGGCTGACGCTGGTACTTGGCCGCACCGGCACCGGTCTGCTGCATACAGTCACCACCGCGCTGGTTGGCTACGGGCTGGCCTGTGCCTGGCAAGACGGGCGCTATGTCCGCCTGGCGCTCAGCTACTTTTGCGCGGCGCTGCTGCATGGCACCTGGAATCTATTTGGCATTTTAATGGGCTTATTGCCAGTGGGTGGTTTGCCTGAACTCTCTCTCACAGAAGGCGCGGCGCAAATTGCGCCGTTGGCTTTAGCAATTCTATCTGTTGTCTTGATGCTGATCTTGCTGCGCGGCAGCAGCGTGCTGCGTGAAAAGAAACTTTCTATATAATATTGTGTTATGGTTAAACCAATGGTTTTTGTGGTATGAAAACCACCCCGAATTTTCCGCCAACATTACAGGAGCAGTATCCATGAAGCGTGAAACGCTTGTGAAAATTTTTAAGTTCTTATTCCGAAGATTAACCAAATTAACCTATGAAGGGCTGGAAAACATCCCCGCTGAGGGTGGGGTGATCATTGCCACCAATCATCTGAGCCGTCTGGATTTCCCGGCCATGTTTATTGTCGCTGACCGGGCTGATATTACCGCTCTGGTCGCGGATAAGTATCAGGGGTACTTCTTATTTAATTTCATCATTCGCACAGCGGGCGGTATTTATCTGGACCGAAGCAAAGCCGACTTTTCCGCATTTGGTTCGGGTGTGGATTTTTTACGCAAAGGCGGCGCACTGGGAATTGCGCCGGAAGGTACGCGCAGCAAGGTCGGGTCGCTGCTGGAAGGCAAGGCTGGCACGGTGTTGCTGGCCACCCGCGCCAAAGTGCCTGTTGTGCCTGTGGCGATCACTGGAACAGAAACGGCGGTCAAGAAGCTTCTTCGTTTTCAGCGACCGCAAATTCATGTGCGGGTTGGTCCGGCGTTTACTTTACCACCGCTGGACCGTGATCAGCGGCATGATTTGCTTAAGCAGTACACCGATGAGGTGATGTGCCGGATCGCGGCCATGATGCCAGATAAATATCACGGCTTTTACAATGACAACCCGCGAATTAGAGAAATTCAAGCGGACCTGACATCGCGCCCGGCGGACAAGATCATTCCGCTTTAGTTTTCACAACCTCGCGGCAATTTGGCTGTGGAAAGACCCGGCACACGCTGCCAGATAGCGCATACCATCTCAGCCGCTTCGCCGTCCATCTCTAAAGCTTGCTCAGCCAGCTTGGCGGCTTGCTCCAGGTTGC
>Ga0351948_1049_pt1:5000-14441 | contig 14441 bp, 12 predicted proteins | sample BONcelT113001G14_FD_206852 | JGI IMG/M metagenome (GOLD analysis project Ga0351948, IMG submission 206852) | Enriched cells from coal bed in the Powder River Basin, Montana, United States - BONCAT cells T11 rep3 HSBNCT.T11.300.1.G14 ...
AGATTACCAAACCTAATCAAACTCCGAATACCGTTAACTGTTATTGTGGGAGTCAGACTGCGGGTGATAAGATCCGCGGTCGAAAGGGAAACAGCCCAGACCGTCGGCTAAGGTCCCAAAATCTACGCTAAGTGGAAAACGATGTGGAAATGCCCAGACAACCAGGAGGTTGGCTTAGAAGCAGCCACCCTTTAAAGAAAGCGTAATAGCTCACTGGTCGAGTGGGTCTGCGCGGAAAATGTAACGGGGCTAAGCGTAGTACCGAAGCTGCGGACTTGAACTTTGTTCAAGTGGTAGAGGAGCATTGTGTAAGCCTGTGAAGGTCGACCGTGAGGACGGCTGGAGGTATCACAAGAGATTATGCTGACATGAGTAGCGAAAAACAAGGTGAGAAACCTTGTCACCGAAAACCCAAGGTTTCCTCAGTAAAGGTAATCTTCTGAGGGTTAGTCGGTCCCTAAGGCGAGGCCGAAAGGCGTAGTTGATGGGAAACAGGTTAATATTCCTGTACCTCTTGCTGCTGCGATGGGGGGACGGAGAAGGGTAGGCGATCCGGGTGCTGGATGTCCCGGTTTAAGCCAGTAGGCGGGAAAGGGAGGCAAATCCCTCTTTCCACTAACGCCGAGAGGCGATGACGAGAGCGAATGCTCACAAAGTCGTTGATCCCATGCTTCCAAGAAAAGCCTCTAAGCTTCAGGCAACAGGAGACCGTACCGTAAACCGACTCAGGTGGGTGAGGAGAAAATCCTAAGGTGCTTGAGAGAACACTGGTTAAGGAACTCGGCAAAATGATACCGTAACTTCGGGAGAAGGTATGCCCTCACTAGGTGTAGCGATACGCACGTGAAGCCGAAGGGGGTCGCAGAGAAATGGCGGTAGCGACTGTTTACTAAAAACACAGGACTCTGCTAAGTCGAAAGACGACGTATAGGGTCTGACGCCTGCCCGGTGCCGGAAGGTTAAGGGGATTTGTTAGCGCAAGCGAAGCTTTGAACCGAAGCCCCGGTAAACGGCGGCCGTAACTATAACGGTCCTAAGGTAGCGAAATTCCTTGTCGGGTAAGTTCCGACCTGCACGAATGGCGTAACGATTTCCGCGCTGTCTCAACCAGTGGCTCAGCGAAATTGAATTCTCGGTGAAGATGCCGAGTACCCGCGGCAAGACGGAAAGACCCCGTGAACCTTTACTACAGCTTGACAGTGACATTCGGAATAGTTTGTGTAGGATAGGTGGGAGCCTGTGAAACCGGGACGCTAGTTTCGGTGGAGGCAACCTTGAAATACCACCCTGGTTGTTTTGGGTGTCTAACCCAGGCCCGTCATCCGGGTCGGGGACACTGTCTGGTGGGTAGTTTGACTGGGGCGGTCGCCTCCCAAAGAGTAACGGAGGCGCGCGATGGTTCCCTCAGGCTGATTGGAAACCAGCCGTAGAGTGTAAAGGCAAAAGGGAGCTTGACTGCGAGACCCACAAGTCGAGCAGGTACGAAAGTAGGTCTTAGTGATCCGGCGGTTCTGTATGGAAGGGCCGTCGCTCAACGGATAAAAGGTACTCCGGGGATAACAGGCTTATCTCCCCCAAGAGTTCACATCGACGGGGAGGTTTGGCACCTCGATGTCGGCTCATCGCATCCTGGGGCTGAAGTAGGTCCCAAGGGTTTGGCTGTTCGCCAATTAAAGCGGTACGCGAGCTGGGTTTAAAACGTCGTGAGACAGTTTGGTCCCTATCTGCCGTGGGCGCAGGATACTTGAGAAGAGCTGTCCTTAGTACGAGAGGACCGGGATGGACGTACCTCTGGTGTTCCAGTTGTTCCGCCAGGAGCAGTCGCTGGGTAGCTATGTACGGAAAGGATAACCGCTGAAAGCATCTAAGCGGGAAGCCTCCTTCAAGATAAGGTATCCCTGGGAGCAATCCCCTAAAGGCCCGTTGTAGACCACAACGTTGATAGGCCGGGTGTGTAATCGCAGCAATGCGTTCAGCTTACCGGTACTAATCGGCCGTGAGGCTTGACCATAAAAATTGATTCAATGGGGGTGGTTAACGCCACCCCCACTATATACCCGAAAACTACAAATCACTCTCTGTGCAATTGACTGGATAGATTCGGTGAGATGCAAGACGTAAGATGTGAGATGTAAAGCCAAAAGCAGTTACTTCTCACCTCTCACCTCTCACGTCTCACTACAAGGTTTCTCGGTGGCTATGCCGAGGGGGTCACACCCGTTCCCATCCCGAACACGGAAGTTAAGCCCCTCTGGGCCGATGGTACTGCATGGGTAGCTGTGTGGGAGAGTAGGTCGCCGCCGGGATCTTTTACCAAAAAGCCCCATCTCAATCAAGAGATGGGGCTTTTTGGCGTCCTGAGTCCTGTTCGCTCTGCGATGACGATTGTTGGCTTGCTGGACGAAGAAGCCCTTATTAGCTTGTTTACAATCACTTGTTTCTGGTATGGTTTTATAACCTACACTACCCACTCTTCTTATGATCCGAAGAATGGGTATTTTTTCGTACCTTGTTTACCCTGACAGGAGATTACAGCAGCAATGAAAGCCGTTATTCAGCGCGTTTTACAAGCTTCCGTTGAGATTGGTGGTGAGACAGTTGGCGCGATTGACAAGGGAATCGTCATGTTTCTTGGTGTAGAGAAGGGAGACACTCAGGATGACGCTTCCTGGTTGATGGCTAAAATTATCAATCTCCGTATTTTTGAGGATGATTACGGCAAGATGAACCTCTCTGTTTTGGATGTTGCTGGCGCAATACTTGCCGTATCACAGTTTACCCTTGCCGGTAATTGCAGCAAGGGGCGTCGTCCGTCTTTTGATACCGCGGCAGTACCAGATGAGGCAAATATTTTATATGAATTTTCCGTGGCGGAATTGAAAAGGCTCGGAGGTACTGTCGCCACAGGGGTTTTTCAGGCTGATATGCAGGTGTGCCTGACTAATGATGGTCCTGTCACGTTTGTTCTCGACACCCAGTTGAGACAGAAGCCTGGCTGTTAGATGAGAAATGACCACGGGATAAAATCTGCCGGCTTTTTGCAAATTCAGGATGGAAAGCTGGTGCACATGAAGACCATTCTTGATAATCTTTATGCCTGTCGTTCACCCCGTTATCTGCAAAATGATCCCCTATCGTTTTGTCATCGTTACACCGGGTCGCTGGACCAGGAGATAGTCGGGCTGATCGCGTCTTCCTTTGCCTATGGTAAGGTAACCTCGATCAAACGAAGTGTAGAAAGGATACTGGCCGTAGTAAACCCGTCTCCCCTTCAATTCATCGAATCATACGATCCAGCCTCTGCCAGGAAGCTGCTGACGGGTTTCAAGCATCGTTTCAATGATGACCTGGACCTCTCTGCGCTTTTTCTGGCGATTAAAACCATGATTGAGCAGGCCGGATCCATTGGGGATTATTTCCTGCGCTACTATGACAAACAGGCTGAAGATCTTACCTCATGTCTCGTCGCTTTTACATCTTCAATTCTCCATATGGACTATTCTGCGGTATATGGGTCAAAAGATATCCCGGCGGATTCTTGTTTTCCATTTTTATTTCCTTCACCGGCGTCTGGAAGTGCCTGCAAGCGGCTCTGCATGTTTTTACGCTGGATGGTGAGGCCTGCCGATGGCATCGACCTTGGATTATGGCAGGCGATCCCTCCGGGCAAACTGATCATTCCTGTGGATGCTCATATTCAAAGGATCTCTCGATTCCTCGGTTTAACCCAGCGCAAGCAAACTGATTGGCGGATGGCACAGGAAATTACTGCTGCATTGAAGACGTTTGATTCGGATGATCCGGTGAAGTATGATTTCTCTCTCTGCCATATTGGTATCTCTGAGGGGTGTAGCGGTACGAAGCGGGAGGCATGTCAGACGTGTGCCATCTTTGATATTTGTGGAGAGAACCAGAAATGAGTCACATCACGGACATCATCTTCGGATTTAACCCTGGACAAGAACCCGGATTTTACCGGTTTGATGGATTGGAAGGTGAAATAACGGCGTATGAAGAGGCGGAGGTTGTCCCGGCCCTGATAAGAATTGAAGCAGCGGTACACGCGGGATACTATGCCGTCGGATTTCTCTCGTACGAAGCAGCCGTTGCCCTTGATCAATCATTGACGGTGAAAACGCCATCAAGTTTTCCGCTCCTATGGTTTGGGGTATTTCGCGAGCGCCATTTACAGTCACCACAAAAATTGACGGAGTCTGCATGCCAAGGTTCCTATGAAATGTCCGGTTGGCAGCCGGCTATTTCGAGGACAGAGTACCGGCAAGCCATTGAGAAGATAAGGGCCTTCATCGGCGCCGGAGATTGTTATCAGGTCAATTATACTCTTCAGCAGCACAGTTCCTTTCGCGGTGATGTCCAATCATTTTTTCACGACCTGTACCGTGCTCAGTCAACTCCCTATTCGGCTTTTTTCGACTTGGACCGATATTGTATCCTTTCAACGTCTCCGGAACTTTTTTTTCAGCTGGATAAGGGTGTCATGACAGTTCGGCCAATGAAAGGGACGGCCGGCAGAGGAAAGAGTGTCGGTGAAGATGATGAAATTGCCGCATTACTGCAGCGGGACGAAAAAGAGCGAGCTGAAAACCTCATGATCGTGGATTTGTTGCGAAATGATCTGGGAAGAATCTCTGAAAATGGTTCAGTTACCGTCAACTCTTTGTTCGATGTGGAAACTTTCGAAACCGTCCACCAGATGACATCAACCGTTTCTTCCCGTCTGCGATCGGATGTCGGCCTGGTTGATATGTTTCGTGCCCTTTTCCCGTGCGGTTCGATCACCGGGGCTCCGAAGAAACGATCCATGGAAATAATCGCAGAGTTGGAGGATGTCCCCAGAGGGCTCTACACCGGCTGTATCGGATATATTTCTCCTGAAATGAGCCAGGCGGTTTTCAGTGTGGCAATCCGAACCGTAGTCATTGACAAGGATTACGGGACCGGAGTCCTGGGGGTCGGGAGCGGGATAACCTGGTATTCCTCCCCGGATGCGGAATTCGAGGAGTGTCTGGCAAAAGGGCATTTCGCGCAAAATATTCCGCGTGATTTTATGCTGATTGAATCCCTCCTCTTTGAGAAAGGTTCTGGTTACTTTCTCCTGGAACGACATCTGGATCGTCTTGCACGCTCTGCGCATTATTTCGGTTTCCAGTTTGAACTCGAATCAGTGCGAACGAGTCTTGAAAAATGCTCCCAGGCTATTTCAGAAAATTCAAAGGTGCGGCTTCTCCTGTCGAAAGACGGCTCGGTTGCAATTGAGGTTGATCCGCTTGGCTCTTCCACAAGCTGTCCCACTTCCTGGATAACGTTTGCCGGCCAGTCGGTAGATTCCGCAAACCGTTTTCTGTATCACAAAACGAGCAATCGGGAAATGTATCGTCTTGAATTGGAAAAGAAGCCCGACTGTGCGGATGTCATTTTTCTCAATGAAAGGGGTGAGGTGACAGAGGGGGCCAACAATAATATCGTGATCCGTAAAGACGGTATCCTGCTGACTCCGCCGGTAGCCTGCGGCCTTCTACCCGGCACCTTGCGCGCACAGCTTCTTGAGACGGGTGAAGTAACGGAAGGGGTCATCATGCCTGCTGATGTGGAGCAGGCCGACGAAATATATCTTATCAATTCCGTGCGGAAATGGAGACGGGTCCGCCTTGCAGAAGGAGAGCCGCGATGATTAAGTTTTTACTTACCACTGGGGCGGTCGGTTTCCTTTGTGCCGCTTTCCTTGACCCCGTATGGGCCTCCGGACTGGATCGCCCAATTGCCTGGATTCGAGATAGTGTCATGGCGGGTGCCGGAGCGGTCTGCTTTTATTTGCTGGTAAAGTTCAGGAAAGAGCTGTAACCATTGATTTTAGGACTATGATTCCAGTACAGAACAGGCTGTTACGCGATTCCCTGCGAATATATGTATGCCGAAGAGTTTGAGCAGGACTGCTATACAAACACGATCCCTTGCGGGGACTGTTTCTGGTCCATGGGACTCTTCAACAGTCTGCAGTAAGCAGAAGATCGCGGAATACCTGCAGGATGCTTCCGGGATACAATGTCGAGGCTTACGATCCTTTATAGAGTTCTCCATTCCGCTTCAAGGAATTAAACCTTGGAGCAGCTCACTGATGTTGAACAATAGAGACTATTTTTCGATCCTTGTCATTTTTATGGACGATGAGACGGTATGAGTGGAGCAAAGGCGTCAACCATTTTTGTTGCTGAACGTTTAAATAACAAAAGTATGTGGTGGAGGATAGTTCTGGATACTACTGAAGCACTTAATCTTTTTTTGGCCGGAGTGGAGACGCGGGCATATCGAATTGCCGAGTTTTCAGTCGGCGACCCTGAGGAAGCACTCGATCTGGTGCAGGATGCCATGTTTGGCTTTGTCCGGCGGTATTCCGATCGCCCTGAAAATGAGTGGGGGGCTTTGTTCTTTAAAATCCTTCAGAATAAGATCACTGACTGGTACCGCCGCACTGCGGTCCGAAATCGTTTTCGTACCTGGTTTGGCAAATCCGGGGAGGACACTGACGACCGGGAGGATCCGATACAGATGCTGCCGGATTCCAAATCTCCCGATGCGGTCAGATCCCTGATCAACTCCGATGCTGCCGAAGCCTTGAAGTCAACAATTCTCACACTTCCCCTGCGGCAGCGGCAGGCTTTTCTGTTGCGGGCTTGGGAAGGGATGGATGTGGCGCAGACGGCATTTGCAATGGGATGTTCCACCGGAAGCGTCAAAACCCATTATTCGCGGGCAGTACATCGCCTGCGTACATTGCTTGAGGAGTATAGGCCATGATGAGTGAAATAGACGAAAAAGCATTAGTGCAGAATCTACGGAAGATGCTGGACGAAACCGAGGCTGAGACAGATCCGCGCATCAAAATGCGTCTCCGTGCTGCCCGTCTCCGGGCTTTGGACGCTCTGGAAACACCGGTTCCGTGGTATGCACATTTCCCTCGCTGGGTTGCGGCGGGAGGGATTGCTACGGCTCTGGTGCTTGTATTGACCGTTTCTCTCTGGACCTCCAAAGAGCAGTACAATGTCCCTTCCGGACAAGTTGAGGATTTGGAGCTTCTCACAACCAAGGAACAGTTGGAACTTTACAAAGACCTTGATTTTTTCCGCTGGCTTGAGACCACTGAGCATACGGGCTAACTTCCTCCCTGGTTAGCCTCGTGTCCTCCGGCACGAACCTGCAACCTGCCGCTTCGCATAAACGGTATTTTCGAGCCAGGAAAGGATGCCGGACGGCAGTTTAGTAATTGAGGCCAAAAAGCGATTTCATGGTGCGCAGAGGAATAGTGAACCCATGGTGGAAATGAAACATATAGCAGGGAAAATATCGGTAAAGGAAGGCTTCTATGAGTAGATTTCTGCGGTTGGTGGTCCTGCTTGCAAGTATAAGTATGTTTGCAGCTTCGCTGGCTTGGGGAGACGTGCCGGGTAATTCTTGGGACCGATTGACAAAGGAAGAGCAAAAATCGCTGCAGCCTTTTAAGGAACAATGGCCATCCTTGTCGCCGGAAAAGCAGCAGAAGCTTCGCAGGGGCGCCGAGAAGTGGGGGCGGATGACCCCTGATGAACGCCGTGAGGCACAGGAGCGCTATAAAAGATGGCAAAAAATGTCACCGGAGCAGCAGGAGAAGATCCGCAAGAGATTTTCCGAGTTTCGAAAGCTCCCCCCCGAAGAACAGGATCGGATTCGCAGCCGGTATCGCTGGTTCCGGACCTTACCGGCCGAGCAACGGGAAGTTCTTCGCGAAAAATGGCGCAGTATGACTCCGGATGAGCGAGAAATTTTGCGTGAGCGCCTGCAGACCATGACACCGGAAGAGCGGAAGAAGTTCCTTCTTCAGTAATAATCGTAATGCCTTACCTGTGAAGATCTATCCGTACCGTAACGGGTCACCGAGTTCAATGGGCAATCGTCTGGTTAGAAAAATTTCCTGGGCACCCACCTGTGCCTGATAGGCAAAGGCCTCCACACCGTTTTGAATTGCCAGTCTCAGCAGTTTCCCATAGTTCGGATCTATTGAGTCTGCTGTTCCGAACGTAAGGGTGTCTTCTCTTTGCACGACGAAGAATATCACTCCCCGACCACCTGTTAGGACGACCTGCATCAGTTCGCGGAGGTGTTTTTGCCCGCGGGTCGTTACGGCATCCGGAAACAGGGCTTTTTCCCCCTTAACAAGGGTAACGTTTTTCACCTCGACATGGCAGAGTCCTGCTGCCCCAGAGAGAAGAAGGTCAATCCGGCTATTGCTTCCGTAGCGTACTTCGGAACGGATCTCTTCATATCCTGAAAGTTCCGGGACCACACCCAGAGAGATTGCTTCCCGAACAAGGGAATTGGCTCTCATGGTGTTGATCCCAACCCAGAGACCGTTTACTTCCACCAATTCCAGGGTGAAGGGTAGTTTCCTTTTCTGGTTCATGCTCCGTGAAAGAAGAACCGGACTGCCTGGTTCAGCGCACCCCTCCATGCTGCCGGTATTCGGGCAATGTGCCGTACTTGTTTCTCCGTCAGGAAGTATGACGTCCGCGAGAAACCTTTTGTAGCGACGGATGAGTGTTGCTTCGATAAGTGGTTGCGGGAGTTTCATCGCGTTTTGAGTGAAGACTTCCTTTTTAGGAGCTGTAAATGAATACCATGGTCAAGATTGCGCTCAGATTTAGGTCAAAGATGGCCTGAAGATGAGATGCACGATGCCCATGGTATTTGTTTGCAGCTCCTTAGTTGATACTTCGGCAGGTTGCCATGTGCTGCATGGGTTTCAGAAAGCGGGCAGGCATGGGACTTCGACGCATGTGTTGGAGAGACATCAGCTGACATTCAGTTTCTCCGGTTTTTCACATGCTCTGAAAAAAATGGTGCCAAGCATGACATCCGCTATTGCGCCGGTCAGGCTGGCGAGTGGCAGGAGAAAAATCGTTGCAATCAATAGCCCGGTAAGGATGGCGAAAAGACAGAAAGGTTTGAGCATGCCCTGCAGGGAATCAGGAACGCTGAAGAGTTTTATGCCGAACAGCAGCTGCCCTACACCGAAGCTGACGAGGAGCAAGAGAGAAAACAGCTCCAGTGGTTCAGCAAGAGTCGGCAGGTAAAGAGCGCCAATGCCGGCAATAGTGAGAAAAATAGTAATTGTTATCAGAAAATCAATATAATTGTCTGTTTCGTGGAAAGCAAAACGAAGATTCAGGAACCTTTTCAGAAATGTATTCAGATAGATAAACAAAAAAAGACCGGCGAGTTGTATGAGGGTCAGGAAGAAAGTGTACCCCTGTTCATCGTTTTGGTAAAAATGATGGGACAGGAGCAAAAACGGAATGCTCAGAATCGCACTCGTCATAGCGAGGGATCCCGCTAGCCGTAAATTTCTGGTTGTCACGATGTCTCCCATTTTTTGTACTTTGTAACCTT
>Ga0351948_1053_pt1 | contig 14258 bp, 11 predicted proteins | sample BONcelT113001G14_FD_206852 | JGI IMG/M metagenome (GOLD analysis project Ga0351948, IMG submission 206852) | Enriched cells from coal bed in the Powder River Basin, Montana, United States - BONCAT cells T11 rep3 HSBNCT.T11.300.1.G14 ...
ATAAAGCTAAACTCAGCCGTCGACCATATGATAAGCTCCTCAGCAAGCCTGCTCAAATGCATCATCAACATCGAAGCGGCGGCTTGAAACTCGATAATAAAATCGCGGTCAGAGACTGCGTCGAGGCTGTTATCGCTCACCCTTTTAAAACCCAGCTCTTGCGCGACAAAATCCATGTCGATGGGGTAGGTCGTGCCCGCAAGCGCTGCCGCGCCGAGCGGCAGCACATCCATGCGCTTGAAGCACGCTTTGAGTCGCGTAAAGTCTCGGCGCAGCATCCAAAAATACGCCATTATGTGGTGGGAGAAGAGTACCGGCTGCGCCCGTTGCATGTGGGTATAGCCGGGCATAATCGCATCCATCTCTCTTTTTGCGAGAGTTATAAACTCGTCTTGCAGAGCAACGAGTTCTGCGCCGACCTCCACGATGGCATCCTTTAAGAACATCCGGGCATCGAGCGCGACCTGGTCGTTACGGCTGCGCCCGGTATGGAGTTTCCCGCCGGTCGACCCGATTTTCTCGATGAGCGCTATCTCAACACTCATATGAATATCCTCATCGGCGATGTCGAACTCGAAGACACCGTCCTCGATATCCCGCAAAATCGCTTCCAGGCCGTCGACAATCTGCGTTGCCTCTTTACCGGTTATAATACCCTGCTTTGCGAGCATTTTCGCATGGGCAACGCTTCCCTTTATGTCTTGTTTATAGAGAAACTTGTCGACCGGAAGCGATGCGTTGAACTCGTCGACAAAGCTGTCCGTACTCTTTGAAAATCTTCCCGACCAGAGTTTCATCCCCTTGCTCCTTGACTACTTCCTGTATTTCCTGCCCCAGGTCTCAAGACCCAGACCAAATATCTTGTTAAAACCGGCGGCCGACTGGTGTGAGAAGGTGTCGCCCGCCTCATAGGTCGCAAGCTCCTTATCATAGAGCGAGTTCGGCGACTTGCGCCCGACTACCTGACACGATCCTTTATACAGCTTCATGCGAACCGTTCCGTTGACCACTTTCTGTGTCTCGTTTATAAAAGCATCCAACGATTCTCTAAGCGGTGAGAACCAGAGCCCGTAGTAGATCAGCTCCGCATATTTCAGCTCTACCTCATATTTGTAATGCGCGAGGTCGCGCTCGAGAGTCATATCCTCGAGCTCCCTATGCGCCATCGTCAACGTAAGCGCCGCCGGGGCTTCGTATATCTCTCGCGATTTTATGCCGACCAGCCTGTTTTCGACTTTATCGATGCGGCCAAAGCCGTTTGAGCCCGCTATGTGGTTTACCTTACCGATGAGCGATAGAAGGTCCATCTTCTCGCCATCAAGCGCGACCGGCACGCCCTTTAGGAACTCTATCTCCAGGTAAGTCGGTGTATTCGGTGCGTCTGCGGGGTCCGCCGTCATAGTAAACGCATCGGCCGGCGGCTCGACCCATGGATCCTCCAGGATACCGCATTCGATAGACTTGCCCCAGATGTTCTCATCGATGCTGTAAGGGCTCGCTTTGGTCACCGGTATCGGGATGTTATGCTGCTTAGCATATTCAATCGCGGTCTCACGCGTAAAATCCCACTCCCTGGCCGGCGCGATTATCGCGAGGTCGGGGCTGAGCGCACGCATCGTCACTTCAAAACGGACCTGGTCATTACCTTTGCCGGTACAACCATGCGCCGCGTATGCCGCGCCGGTGCCCTCGGCGACTTCGACCAATATCTTGGCGATAAGCGGCCTCGAAAGCGCTGTCGCCAGCGGGTATTTATGCTCATACATAGCGTTTGCTTTGAGCGCCGGTGCGATGAATTTCTCGGCGAAACTCTTCTTGGCATCGACCATCTCCGAGTGGACCGCACCGACTTTCAGCGCCTTGTCGCGAACGGCATCGAGGTCGCCCCCTTGGCCGACATCGACCGCCACGGCAACGACCTCCAGATCATAATTCTCGTGTAGCCATTTTATCGCAACCGAGGTATCCAGCCCTCCCGAATATGCGAGCACTACCCGATCTTTTATCTCTCTCGAACTTCCCACTTGTCCCACGCCTAAATCCCTCACTTACTTCTAAATTCTTAACCCTCTATCTCATCAACGCTCAGACACGAATGACAACTCGGTGCATGCTTGACGAAGCACTAGAAGACCTTCTCATCTCTGAGTCGCGCGATTCTTCCGGTTACATAATCTGCCGCAGCCGTTGTCCTGATAATCACGAGAATCGTATCGTCGCCGCCGACGGTTCCCAGAACATCAGGCCATTTTACCGCGTCTACCGCTGCGGCCACCGCCTGAGCGGTACCGGGATTGGTCTTTATTACGATCAGGTTCCCGGCTTTATCGATGGTGATCATAAACTCGTTCAAGAGCGATCTCAAGCGCTCTATCTCCGGCAGCGAATAAATCTGACGGCCGCTTACCCCGCCTTCGGCGGATATCCTTACTTTCAGCAGCCCCAGGTCACCGATATCTCTCGAAACCGTTGCCTGCGTCACGTCGTAGCCGAGTTTTTCGAGCTCGGTAATGAGTTCTTCTTGTGTCGACACGTCTCTAGATTCTATGATTTGTTTAATTGCGAATAATCTGTCTTGTCTTGAACCCACGGGTATCACCTGAATCACTTTATTAGGGAAACGAGCGCTGCTTTCGCTGTATGTAGACGGTTTTCCGACTGTTGGAAGACGACCGATTGCGCGCCATCCATGACCTCGCCGGAGACCTCCTCGCCGCGATGGGCCGGGAGACAGTGCATGAATATCGCCGACGGTTTCGCCGAGGCCATCAACGTGCTGTCGACTTGGTATGGTCTGAAGACCTTGAGACGCTTATCGCGCTCTGCTTCCTGCCCCATGCTCGCCCATACATCGGTATAGATTATATCGGCGTCTCTGGCCGCTTCAAACGGGTCATCCGTCACCGTTATCGTATGGTTCAAGTTACGGATCGACGATGTGGCAAAATCGACGACCTCTGAATCGGGCTCGTACCCCGGCGGGCAAGCGATCGTCATATTTATGCCCAATTTTCCGGCGACCACAAGGAGTGAATGAGCGACATTATTACCATCTCCGACATAGGCAAGTTTCAGCCCGGTAAGACGATCTTTAAGCTCGAGGATAGTCATCAAGTCGGCGAGTGACTGCATCGGATGGTATGAGTCGGTAAGAGCATTTATCACCGGGATATCTGTATGCGCCGCAAGTTCCTCGACATCACCCTGCTCAAACGTCCTGATCACGACAGCGTCGACATACCCATCGAGCACCCGCCCTATATCGTTGATGGGCTCGCGCACACCGAGTTGTATCTCTTCATCACGCATGAATATCGGATGGATGCCGAGATGTGAAGCGGCTGTCTCAAACGAAATCCTCGTCCGGCTCGAAGGCTTATGAAATATCATAGCGATAGTCTTTCCCTCCAGATACCGGTGGGGAAGGCCATTCTTGAGTTGACGCTTTAGCTCTATGGCTTTTGCCAGCAACCCGTATAGCTCATCCTGTGTATAGTTCCTGAGCGATAAGATATCTCTGCCTTTTAAGCTCGCCACACCCAACTCCTAGATAATCATGCTTTCAACAACGCCGAAAGCATCATCGACCTCATCCTTTGTGATACAAAGAGGCGGTAAGAATCTAATTATAGTACTTCCTATATTATTTGCAACAATACCCCTGCTTAGCAACCCCATGACAATATCCTTGGCCTTTTCTTCATCCAGTTCTATGGCGAGCATCAATCCTTCGCCTCGAACCTCCTTTATGGGAGCGCCTTTAGCCCGTAGTTCATCGAACTTCGCCTTGATGTATGCACCGAGCTTGCGACTATTTTCGACCAAGCCTTCTTCCTCGATCACCTCGATCGTCGCAAGCGCCGCCGCGCAGACGACAGGACCGCCGCCGAAGGTGGAACCATGCTCCCCCGGCTTAAACGATAGGCCCGCCTTCGCATTTGCGACAAGCACACCTATCGGCATACCGCTCCCTATGCCTTTGGCAAGGGTCATGACATCGGGCTCGACCCCGGCGCCCTGGTATGCGAACATCGTGCCGGTTCTCCCCATTCCAGTCTGTACTTCATCGAATATCAAGAGAATATCGCGCTCATCGCAGAGCCGGCGTACCTTCGCCAGGTAATCGGCGTCGCACGGGTAGACACCGCCCTCTCCCTGTATGACTTCGAGCATAATCGCGCATGTATTGTCGCTTACCTCTTTCTCCAGCGCCCCGATGTCGTTGAGCGCGACATGCTTAAACCCCGGCGGCAGCGGCTCAAACGGCTTGTGCTTATCGGGCTGGCCGGTTGCGGCCAGGGTCTTCATGGTGCGACCGTGAAACGACCGCAGCGCCGTGATTATCTCATATGCGTCGCTCCCTTTAAGCTTTGCGTAGCGGCGGGCCAGTTTTATCGCGCCTTCATTCGCCTCGGCGCCGCTGTTTGCAAAGAAACACCGCTCGCCGAAAGAGATGTCGATGATCTTCTTGGCTAACTCAAGCTGGGGTTGCGTATAAAAGAGATTTGAGACATGCATGAGCGACTCGACCTGGTCTTTAATAGCGGCGATTACTTTCGGGTGGCAATGCCCGATGTTTATAACCCCGATGCCGCTAAGCAAGTCGAGGTATTCTTTGCCGGTATCATCCCAGAGCCGGGTGCCCTTTCCCTTCACGAATGTTACCGGCAGCCGTGCGTAGGTCGGCATATGATACATGCTATCTAATTGCTGAAGTTCGCTCAAGTTCATCATGGTCTCTCTTTCATTTCGTAATCATCGTACCGACGCCCTCGTCGGTGAATATCTCGAGCAAGAGAGCGTGCGGGATAGTCCCGTTAAGCACATGCGCCCGTTTCACACCGGCCTTAAGGGCAGTCACGCATCCCTCGACCTTTGGTATCATGCCCTGGTTGATTTGCTTCTCGGTAAGCCGGTGCTCACACTCGCCGATGCTTAGTTCGGAGATGAGCGAGTCTTTATCATCAAAGTCCTCGTAGAGACCATCGACATCCGTCAAGAAGATGATCTTGTCCGCGTTAAGGGCTGCCGCAATCTCACCCGCCACTTTATCGGCGTTGATATTGTAACTCATGCCGTCTTCACCCACGCCAACGGTTGCCACGACGGGGATAAAATCGTCATTTATCAGATTCTCCAGAAGCTTACGGTTGATCTTGGTGACCTCTCCGACATAGCCGAGGTCATACCCGGCAGTCTCCTTCTTTTTAGCGATGATGAGGTTCCCGTCATCCCCGCTAACTCCCACCGAGTGCTCGCCGTGCCGGTTTATCAAAGAGACTATCTCTTTGTTTATCTTTCCGACTAAGACCATCTTGACGATATCGATAGTCTCTTTATCGGTGACCCGCAGTCCGTTAACAAACTTCGCTTCTTTGCCCATCGCTTTCATCTGACGTGAGATCTCGGGGCCGCCGCCGTGAACGATGACCGGATTAAGGCCGACATACTTCATCAACACGATGTCTGTGGTGACGACCTCTTTTAAATCCTCGCGCTCCATTGCCGCGCCGCCGTATTTTATCACGACGGTCTTGCCATGGTACTCTTTGATATAAGGGAGCGCCTCCGTCAATATCTGCGCCTTCCCCATTACTTCCTGCATATGCACCATATCATCATCAAATCCTTTTCTTGCTTACTTCTCTTTTAGTGAACCTTTAGGCAATTATCAGGGCTAAGCCCTGAGCTACGAGAGATAGGGTATGGATTACAGAATCTCCGAAATACCCTTTCTCAAGAACTGGCCCTCGCCTTTCATCTCGTACCCTCAATAATTCAATCGATTGCTCGATTACTCCATTGTTCCATTGCTCTAGCACAAGCGTTCATGACGCTTGTGCTACGTATGATACTCCGCGTTTATCTTCACGTAGTCGTAACTAAAATCGCAGGTCCATACACGGGCCGCTCCCGAGCCTATCTTCAAATCGACCGTGACCTTAATATTCTTGGCCGTTATAATCTCGGTTACCTTCTCTTCTTCGTAGGAGACTACCCGCCCGTTTTCCACCAGCTTCTCCTCGCCGTAGTAGACGTCGACCTTCGACGCGTCGACCTTCGCCGATGAATAACCGACCGCGGCGACGATTCTCCCCCAATTCGCATCCTGGCCAAAAAACGCCGTCTTTACCAGATTGGAGTTGGCTATCGCCATTGCCGCTTTTTTCGCGTCCTCATTACCGGCCGCCCCGATCACGTCTATCTCGATGAACTTCGTCGCGCCCTCACCATCTTTGACGATGAGTTTAGCGAGTTCGATACAGACCTCATCGAGGGCCGCCTGAAAGACATCCGCGCTGTCGAACACATCCGCGCCAGCCGCTGTGAGTTCGACGCCGCTCTCACCATTCGCGAGGAGCGCTACCATATCGTTTGTGCTTGTATCACCATCGACGGTAATGGAATTAAAGGATTTATCAACCGCTGATACGAGCATCTTCTTTAGAAGTTCAGTCGGCACAGACGCATCGGTGGTGATAACAGCGAGCATCGTCGCCATATTCGGCGCTATCATGCCCGATCCTTTCGCCATGCCCCCGACCCTTACATCGGCGCCGTCGAGTTCGAAGGCGACCGCATACTCCTTAACAAAGGTGTCGGTCGTCATGATGGCCTCCGCGGCACAACCCCCGCCATCGACGGCGAGCTTTCCTGCGGCATCCTTGACGCCTGCTTCGACCTTCTCCATCGGAAGCGGCACGCCGATAATGCCGGTCGATGAGACGATGACATCATGCGGGTCGATACCCAGCGCCGATCCCGTGGCTTGCGCCATCTTTATAGCGTCCCCATACCCTTCCTCGCCGGTACACGCATTCGCATTGCCGCTGTTGATGACAACCGCTTGCGCTTTCCCATCCTCAAGGTGTTTCTTGCTCAGGTGAACGGGGGGCGCCGCCATCTTGTTCATCGTAAACACCGCGGCGGCAGTGGCCGCTCTTTCGGAAACCAGCAGCGACATGTCTTTGTTGCCGCTCTGCTTTATCCCGCACGCGACTCCCGCGGCCTTGTATCCCTTTGGTGCGGTAACCCCGCCTTTTATCTTATGTATCTCAAATTCTTTCGATATATCCATTCCAACTCAACTCTCTTACCAAGATTCCCCGGTTTCCGGTTTCGCGTTTGTATTTTAAACCCCGCGATTTCCTCGTCCCTCGCTTCTCTCGCGCTACGGCATCAACCCGACGTGCCGCAAGCCCATATCCTGCTCCAAGCCCATCAGAATGTTCATGTTCTGAATCGCCTGGCCGGACGCCCCTTTCACGAGGTTGTCGATAGCGGATATGACGATAACTTTACCGGTCCGCTCATCATGGGCCAGTCCGATGTGGCAATAATTCGACCCCGCCACATTCTTCGTCTCAGGGTATTGCCCTTTGGGCAGGATATGCACAAACGGCTTATCCCGGTAAAACGAGTTATAGAGTTCGAGCAATGCATCGAGCGTGACCGGGCCACCCGCATCCGCGTAGGTGGTGGTCAAGATACCCCTGCTAACCGGCATGAGATGTGGCGTAAACGATACGGTCATCGGCGCGCCCGCGATCTCAGTGAGATACTGCTCTATCTCGGGCGTGTGTTGATGAACGCCGCCCACTTTATATGCCGTGAGACTACCCTCTACTCTGCAGAAATGAGTCCCGGGCTTCGGGTCGCGCCCCGCGCCCGAGGCGCCGCTCAGCGAGTCAATAATGACCCCACTCGTCTTGACCATCTTCTCTTTCAGCAACGGGGCTAGCGCAAGAAGTGCCCCCGTCGGATAGCACCCCGGGTTTGACACAAACTTCGCACCCTCTATCTTCTCCTCAAAGAGCTCGGGCAACCCATAGACGGCCTCACCTATCAGCTCGGGGTTTGTGTGCTTTGTCTTATACCAGGCCTCATACACGCTCGCCTCCGACAGGCGGAAATCGCCGCTCAAGTCGATGACTTTAAAGCCGGCCGCCAGAAGCTCGGGCGCGACCTCCATTGCTTTGCCGTGGGGCAACGCCAGGAAGAAGACATCTGCTTTCTTGCCGGCGGCCTCCAGGTCATATGCTTCAAAGACAAGCTCTGTCATACCGGTCAGGTGCGGGTAGAGCCCGGTCACCTTGGTATCTTTATACTGGTTCGCCGTTACGTATGTGATTTCTATCTGAGGATGGGGCAGCGCCATCCGCATCAACTCTGCCCCCGTATACCCGGATGCCCCTATTATGCCGACCCTTACAGACATGACCTCTCCTGAATCTATTAAACTGCCATCAATATGCTATATATTAGCATATTCGGCACATTATATGCAAACTATAAATCATTATTCACATATTTTATCAATATTATATCTACTATAGGAAGCCTTTTGCGGCGAAAGCTTTTATGCGAGGGTTTTATTGGACATGAAACAACTTGTGAGTTGAGATTCTTCGCTTCGCTCAGAATGACAAGTTAAGAGCTTATAACTTGATAGAGAAAAGGCTCAGACCTATCCTTAAGCACCATCGAAGGGCCTGTCCTGAGCAGAGCGAAGGGATGACATGTATAGGGATTGCCGTGTTCCGGTGCTAGATATTAAAAATAGGTTCTGCCACGCCCCGATGGACGATGACCCGTTTGATTTTTTGGTGGGGAGCGATTTTTTCGCCCTCAGAGATCACCGAGTTCTCAACAGTGGAGGAGATCCCTATCCTGGTGTTCTTCCAAACTATGCTATTCGATATCTCGACACCCGCACCTATGGCGCACCCGTCCCCGATTATCACATTCGGTCCGATGCGGGTCCCGCCGTCTATCGTTACCCCCTTACCGATAAGCGCCGGTTCCTCGATTCTCACGGTTAGGTCGACCTCCGCCGACTCGTCTATCCACAGGTTATCGCCGATAAGCCTCCCATCAATGGGCAGCCGGACCTTGCCGGAGACGATGTCTTGGCTCGCCTGGATGTAGCGCTCTATTTTGCCGATATCCATCCAGTAACCGTCCGCGAAATAAGCATATAGCGACCCTTCGTTTGCCAAAGGAATAAGCACCGATTCCAACAGGCTCGAAAATCCCGCCGGTACCAGCTCGACTACCGATGGCTCAAAAATCCCGATGCCCGTATAGACCCCGTTGGTTATGAGGTCGCCGGGCCGCTTATCGATGAGTATTCTCCCGTCAGAGCTTACACCTATCTGCTCGTAATCGATATCATCCTGTTGCGATAAGACAAGTGTCGCCTTTGCGCCCGTCTTAGTGTGATGTTCAATGGCGCCGGTCAAATCTATATCGGTGACTATATCTGTGTTCATGACGATGAACCGTTCATCCCCGATATATTTGGCGAGCTTGCCTATCGCTCCCGCGGTTCCCAGAAGCTCCGGCTCATATGAGTAATGAATGGGGCAGTTCCATCGTGTGCCTGCGCTTATTTCACCCTTGATGTCGTCTTTCATAAAATGGAGGTTGATGTGTATCTCCTCGAGTTCGTAGGGTTGGAGAAGTTCCAGCAACCTGATAATAGACGGCCGGTTTGCGATAGGCACAAGCGCTTTAGGTTTTGTAAGGGTAAGCGGCCGCAATCTCTCACCGAGACCCGCCGCGAGTAACAACGCACGCATCGCAGTATAGTATATCGTGTATGCAAGATTGGATGTAGGGGTAATTTATTTATGCGCGAATTTCAGCCCCCAGCTCCTTGCCGAGGCGCTTGACTATCCTGTCGCGGGCATCGAGCGATTCCTCGTCGGTGAGTGTACGATCGAGCGCCCGGAAGACCATCGAGTACGCCATACTCTTTTTGCCCTCCGGGACCCCTTTACCCGTATAGAGGTCGAAGAGGCGCGCCTGCTCAAGTAGTGAACCGCCCTCGTCTTCAATAAGCTCGAGAAGCCGGTCGTGCCCGACCGAATCATCCACCAGCACCGCGATATCGAGTGAGATGGCCGGGTATTTAGGGATCTCCTCAAATGCCTTTTGCGCCTGCGCATTGTCCATAAGTTTGTCGATATTGACCTCGGCGACAAGGGCTTTCGGGATAGCGAACGATGCGAGCACGTCCGGGTGTAGCTCGCCGAAGAAGCCGATGGCCTCATCACCGATAAGAAGCTCGGCGCTTTTTCCCGGGTGCAGGGCGGGATGCGCGAATTGCCTCAGCGACCAATCGTCCACCCCTATTTCGTCCAGGACCGCCTCGACTACGCCCTTTAGATCGAAAAAGCCGATGTCCCGGGCTTTGGAATACCACTCATCCGCATGCCATGCGCCGGTCAACGCGATGCCGAGCATGGCCTCCTCATCGGGCAGCTCTTTGCCGTCTTCGTGCCAGAATATATGGCCGACCTCAAATACCTGTACATCATATTGCTCGCGGTTGACGTTATATTTGAGCACCCGCAACAGGTTGACAAGGAGCGTCGTCAGCAAGACCGATAGTTCCTCGCTCAGCGGATTCATAAGCTTGACGAACCAGCGCAGCGGATCGCCCTCGGGAACCTGCAGCTTGTCCACTTCATGCGGGTCTATCAGGCTATAAGTGATTATCTCCGAAACCCCGGACGCTAAAAGTCTTGCTTTAATCGATTCCACCATCTTCTGACGATGACTTAAACCGCCCTGCTTACCGCTTCTCTCCGGCAGCGTCGATCTCACATTGTTGTAGCCGAAAATTCGGGCGACCTCTTCGATCAAATCTATCTCACGCTCAAGGTCGGGACGGAATGTGGGAACACTCACCCACATATCGGTCGTCTCGTCGACGACAGAGACCCCGAGCTCAAGTTTCTCGAGTATATCCTGTATCTCCCGCAGGCTCAGGGTCGTACCGAGAATGCCGTTTACCCTATCCGTGCGCAGCGGCAGTTTGCGCGGCTGGCTGTGCTCCGGATAGACGTCGATGACTCCGGCGAGCACCGTGCCGCCGGCATACTCGGCCATAAACTGCGCTGCGCGGTCTGCCGCGAACACAGCGCCGTTGGGGTCGACACCCTTCTCGAAGCGGGCGGACGCCTCCGACAGCAAGCCGAGTTTGCGGGCCGTGCGCATAATCGATTTCGGCTCGAAGTACGCGGATTCCAGGAGGATATCGACGGTCGTATCGGAGACCTCCGTCTCCGCGCCGCCCATCACGCCCGCAAGCGCAACCGGCCGCTCGGCATCGGCAATCACCAACATGTTTTCATCGAGTTCGCGCTCGACATCATCGAGCGTGGTCATTTTCTCGCCCGCCTCCGCCCTGCGAACTATGATCTTGTTCTCTTTGAGCGTGCGCAGGTCAAACGCGTGCAATGGCTGGCCCGTTTCGAGCATCACCAGGTTGGTTATGTCAACGATGTTGTTGATCGGCCGCATCCCGGCCTTCTGTAACCGCTGCTGCATCCAGGTCGGGCTCGGCCCGACTTTTACATCTTTGATGATGCGGGCGGCATACCTGGGACAGAGATCGAGGTCGTGTATCTCAACGGTAGCCGCGTCCGAAGCCTTCCCGGCCGCCTCGCTCACGCGTACCTCCGGTTTGCGTAACGGTTTTCCGGTTATCGCATGGACTTCGCGCGCAACGCCCATTATCGCCAGGCAATCCGGACGGTTCGGTGTTATTTCAAGATCGATGACGGTGTCATCGAGCCCAAGCGCCTCCGAAAGAAGCGCCCCCACCTCCACATCTTCCGGCAAGATATAGATACCGGACGCTTCGGTGCCCAGCCTTAGCTCTATCTGCGAGCAGAGCATTCCCTGCGATGTCACGCCGCGCAGCTTGGCGGCTTTTATCTCTATGCCGCTAGGCAAATGGGCGCCGACGAGTGCGACCGGAACCTTGTCGCCGGGTTTTATGTTCTTCGCTCCACAGACTATCTGCAGCGTCTCCGGCCGGCCGATATGCACCTTAGTCACACTCAACCTGTCTGCATCCGGGTGCGGTTCCACCTCCAGCAATCGGCCCACGCGCACGTTTTCCAATCCTTCTCCCATTCGTTTTACGCTTTCCACGGCCGTGCCTGTCAGGTTAAGCTGGTCGACCAGCTCGTCAACGGATAACTCTACATCTATATACTCTTTTAGCCAACTTAAAGGAACCAGCATTTCCATATCCTCCTTGTGGTAGCTGTCAGCCATTGGATATCAGACTCTCTATCAATAAAAGTTCTTACTGATAACCGCTTGCCGGCAACTGACAACTTCTTTAAAACTGCTTTACAAACCGCATATCATTTTCAATAAACATCCGTAGGTCGGGCACGCCGTGCATGAGCAGCGCGATGCGCTCGACACCCATACCAAACGCAAATCCGTTCACCTTCTCCGGGTCATAGCCGACTTCTATCAGCACGTTCGGGTCGACCATACCCGCGCCGAGAATCTCAAGCCAGCCGCTGCCGCACAGGCGGCAACCCTCACCGTCGCAGACCGCGCATGACACGTCCACCTCAGCGCTGGGCTCCGTGAACGGGAAGAAATGGGGACGTAATCTGATCTTGCGTTTTTTGCCAAACATCTGCTTCGTAAAAGCCTCGAGCGTCCCTTTGAGGTCGCCGAATGTCAGTCCCTCATCTACCGCCAGGCCCTCTACCTGATGGAACATCGGTAAGTGTGACGGGTCCGGAACATCCCGGCGAAATGCTTTGCCCGGTGCGATGATGTAGACCGGCGGTTCCTGCTCTTTCATCACGCGTATCTGGACCGGAGAGGTATGCGTTCTGAGGACAATATCATCATCTGCGGGCTGCACGCTCTCTCGCTTAATATAAAAGGTGTCTTGAAGACTTCTTGCCGGGTGGTCCGCCGGCGTATTCAATGCTTTGAAGTTGTAGTAATCGAGCTCGACCTCGGGGCCCTCGGCCACCTTATAGCCGAGGCCGATAAAAATATCCGTTATCTCTTTGACGACCTGTGCTATCAGGTGTCTGTTTCCATGGGCAGGGCGCCGCCCCGGAAGCGTTATGTCGATTGCCTCAGTTGCCAGGCGCTCTGCGACTTCAGCCCTGGAGAGCTCGCTTTGCCGTGCCGATATATCCTGCTCCAGACGCTGGCGCACCTCATTCGCGGCCTGCCCGACTGTCTTTTTTTCTTCGGGCGCAAGCTGGCCGAGAGTCTTCAGTACCGAGGTTATCCGGCCCTTTTTGCCGAGATACTCCACCCTGGCCTGATCGAGCTCACGCAGGTCGGACGCGGCTTCAACCGTAGCTTTCGCTTGTGTGTAAATATGTTCCAGTTCCGCTTTTGACGCCATATCCCCACATCACCTTCCTATAAAATAAGCCATCAGCCTTTTAGCTATCAGCCGTCAGCACGTGAGCCTAGAATGAGGGTACCCCTCACTCTCACCCTTTATGTAGTTACCCGATTCATCGGGCGAGTGCTTGATCTTAGCATCGCTCCATAAATTGGGCAACTACAAGGGTTATTTCGCTTACCTATTCTTTAACCCACACTTCTTACCCACACACTGATAGCTGATTGCTGATTGCTGACTACCAACATCTTGCCCCTGGACCCCAATAAAAAAGCCCTTTCCCGTTCGACAAGGACGAGAAAGGACCCGCGGTACCACCTTGGTTCAGACGGTTTAAGCTTTTCGTCGTTGAATACAACATTGACAGTAAAGGCTTAAACCGTCTGCGCTCAATCTATCCCTATAACGGTGGACTCTCCGAATCACCTACTCAGCCGTGTGCGACACAGCCTTTCAAATCATAGCTCCGAGGCGAACTTCACGGTCATACCCTGGCGTTCTCTCAGCCTACCACGCCTCTCTGTAAAGGATAATTCCCGCTACTCTCCTCATCGACACATCATCTTATACTATTGTAAACCACTCTTCGATTATGCCGTCCCCTAAACGGACAGCTTCTGCCTCGCGATAGTCGCGATTTCGGCAAAGGCTTCCGGGTCGTGAATTGCCATATCCGCCAGGACTTTCCTGTCGATATCGACCTCGGCAAGCTTCAAGCCATTAATCAGGCGGCTATACGAAAGGCCATTGATGCGCGCGCCCGCATTAATCCTGGCAATCCAGAGCTTGCGAAAATCGCGCTTCTTGGCTTTCCTATCCCTGTAGGCATATGAAAGCGAATGTAGCACTTGCTCGTTTGCGGCCTTGAATTGCTTACTCTTGGCGCCGCGATAACCCTTTGCGAGTTCAAGTATTTTTTTATGCCTTTTTCTGGTGCTCTTCGCGTGTCTCGTTCTAGGCATCAGAGATCAACTCCTTTGATTAAACTTACTAGAGTCCCAACAGGCTCTTTAGACTCTTCTCGTTCGCTGGACCCACAACTCCATCCTTACGGAGTTGTCTCTTCCGC
>Ga0351948_1055_pt1 | contig 14156 bp, 13 predicted proteins | sample BONcelT113001G14_FD_206852 | JGI IMG/M metagenome (GOLD analysis project Ga0351948, IMG submission 206852) | Enriched cells from coal bed in the Powder River Basin, Montana, United States - BONCAT cells T11 rep3 HSBNCT.T11.300.1.G14 ...
ATAGACAGCGAAGACTCGCTCGCGCTCGATAGAGCGAATCGCGCGCCTGCGCAGGGCGGGGCGGTCGACATAGCGATTATCCGGTTGCCGCATATCGCAAACTTTACCGATCTCGATACCTTTCAGCACGAGGTGGGCGTCAACTTGCGCTATGTCTTTCCGGACGGGGAGATCGGCGAGACCGACCTTATTATCGTACCGGGGTCGAAAAACACTATCGACGATATGGCCGCGCTCCACGAGACCGGGATGGTCGCACAGATACGAGAGCGCAGGCTGGGCGGAACTCCGGTCATCGGCATCTGCGGCGGGTACCAGATGCTCGGCGAGTATATTGAGGACGAGTTTGGAATCGAGTCGGAGCGCAAGGTCATAGAGGGCATCGGTCTGCTGGAATGCACGACAAGCCTGTCGCGGGAGAAGGTCACTACGCAGGTGGAGGCGGAAGTGATCGCAGGCGGCAGGATGCTTAACGGCGCAACCGGTGGTAAAATAACGGGTTATGAGATACATATGGGTATGACACGGAGGCTCAACGGAGCGCCGGACGCCTTCAGGATAGTGAAAAGGGGCGCCGGCGACGAAGATGCCGGCGACGGATGTATCTCGGATGACGGGCTGGTTGTCGGCACCTATATACATGGGTTGTTCGATAATGGGATCTTCCGGAAATCGGTGCTCGATTTTTTGAAAGAGCGAAAAGGACTGGCGAAAGACAGTCCGGATATCGATTACCATATCTACCGGGAGAGAGAGCTTGATAAACTCGCCCGGACCGTCGAGGCCAGTCTCGATATGGAGTATATCTTTGGTTTGTTAGGAGTGTAAGATGTTGTGGGTTCAAGTGGCCATCGCGTACGTGGTCGACCTCGCTATAGGCGATCCGAGAATGATACCGCATCCGGTGGTCTTAATAGGCCGGTTTATCGGCTATATTGAGAACAGGGTCCTGGCGCGTGATTTGAGCGCGGCCCAGAAGCGGGCCGTCGGCGCTCTAGTAGTCGGCCTGGTGGTGGCGGTAAGCGCTGCGATAACGTGGGCGATAGTGTATCTCGCATACACGATCGACCATACACTGGGCTTTGTCGTATCGATATGGCTGATTTCAACGACCATCGCTACCCGCGGTCTTCTCGATAGCGCGAAAGCGGTGGCGCGGGCGCTCGACGGTGGAGATTTAAAAGCGGCGAAGACAAGGGTCGGCGAGATAGTCGGCCGGGACACGAAGACGATGAAGCGCAGGGATGTGGTGCGCGCGACCATAGAATCGGTATCGGAGAATGCCGTCGATGGCGTGATCGCGCCGCTTATCTTCGCCATGATAGGCGGGGCGCCGCTGGCCATGGCGTACAAGGCAGTCAACACGCTCGATTCGATGCTCGGCTACAAGGATGAGCGCTACGAGGATTTTGGCTGGGCCGCGGCGCGCTTCGACGATGTGGTGAACTATATCCCGGCACGCATATCCGTCGTCATCCTATCGTTTTCAGCGCTGCTCGTCCGCAGAGACGCGATTAAAGCTCTAAAGGTGGCCGTAAGAGACGGGCGCAAGCATGCCAGTGTGAACAGCGGCTATCCGGAGGCGGCGGTCGCCGGCGCAATGGGCGTGCGCCTTGGCGGGACGAACTACTATGCCGGAGTGGCGAGAAAGACGGGGTTTTTGGGAGACGCTAAAGGGGCGCTCACCCAAAAGAACATCAACGAGGTTGCCTGGCTGGTCTTCGTCGCGTCGGCGATAACCGTCTTACTCGGACGGGCGGCGTATTATGTTGCAGGTCTGTTAATTTAACAACGACCAAAATAACTTATGGAAAAAAAGAAGGAACTCGGTTTAATCCACATATATACGGGTGACGGCAAGGGGAAGACGACCGCGGCGGTCGGTCTCGGGCTGCGCGCCGTGGGCAGTGGGTTTCGCGTCCGCATCATCCAATTTATGAAAGGCGAGAGCGAGGAGTCCGGCGAGATAACCGCGATTAAGACGTTCGACACCGTGTCGGTGTCGCGCTTCGGGGGAAATCTGCTAGCCAAAGACCACCCGCCGGTGGAGAAGATTAAGGCCGACATCGCCGACGGGTTGCGTACAGCAAGAGAGGCCGTCATGGGCGGCCTGTGCGAGCTCCTCATCCTCGACGAGATAAACGTCGCGGTTTCGATGGGGCTCGCGGAGAAAGAGACCGTGCTCGGGTTGGCCGGGCTTTGCAAGAACAAGATAGAGCTGGTGATGACGGGGCGAAACGCCGCGCGCGAGCTTATCGATATCGCCGATTACGTGACGGAGTTTAAGATGCTGAAGCACCCCTTTGAAGAGGGAATTTCGGCGCGCTGGGGGATAGAGTATTAAATGACGGCCAAAGTAAGGATACCGGGGAGTTGCGGAGAGCTTGTCCAGGGCACGATCAACGGTATCGATTTTCATATCACGTGTCCGATAGACCGGTTCTCCGAGGCATCGGCAACGGCCGGCCGGGCCGGTGAGGTCATGGTGCCTCATGGCCTCGATAAGACCGCCAAAGCGGTTAAGACGGCAATCGAGCGCCTCGGCGGAGCAGCGGGCATAAACATCGACATAAAAAGCGAGTTGCCGCACGGCAAAGGCATGGCGTCGAGCACGGCGGATATCGCGGCCGCGGTTTTCGCGACACGAAGCGCCCTCCACCGGGATATCTCAACGGAGGAGCTTGCGGAGATAGCGCTCTCGATAGAGCCGACCGACGGTATTTTTTTCGACGGTATCGTCATCTATGACCACCGGGGCGGCAAAAGGTTTGAGCGGGTCGGGGACGCCCCACCGCTTGAGATACTCGTCCTCGAGCCCCCGGAGTCTGTCGATACGGTCACTTTCAATAAGGGTAAATCGGCGCTAGGCATGGTTGAGGAATCGCTTGTTGGTGAGGCGCTCGAGATGGCGGTGGCCGCGATTCGCTCATGCGACATAAAGCTTTTGGGTGAGGCGGCGACGATGAGCGCGCTGCTTAATCAGAAGATACTGCCGAAAGCGGTGCTGGGCGACGTTATCGATGTCTGCAGGCGCAAGGGCGGGGTTGGAGTGAATATCGCGCACAGCGGGAGCGTCATGGGGATGATGACCGAAGTGGGATCCGGAGAGCGGCTCTTCGAGCGCGTCGCACACATGATACCGCGCGCATGGGACGCTTATCTCGTCAAACTTATCGATGGCGGTCCGCAATACGCCGGGGCGCCGGCAAAAGTATGCGTGAGGATGCGCTAAATTTATGTGATACGAATCTATGAGTTGGCTTACTTATGGGGAGTGGAGAGACGGAGCGATTAGGGGAACACGGGGGCAACGTGCGTCGGCTTATGGAGCGGCTGGCGTTAGAGCGCGAGGACGTGCTCGATTTCAGCTCGAACATCAACCCGTACGGTCCACCGGATGGCGTGATGGAGGCGGTACGGAATGCGGTCGAGCGCATCGGTGAATACCCCGAGCAGCAGGCGGAGAGTTTTGTAGCCGCGGTGGCGGCGGCGTTGCAGGTCGGCGCAGAACATATCGTCGCGGGAAACGGGAGTATCGAGCTTATCTACCTCATTGCCGAATTATCCCGGCGTGATAAAGCGCTCCTAGTCATCCCGAGTTTTACCGAATATGAGGTAGCCTTGCGGAAGGCGGGCGCGCATATCGCATACAAAAACGCGCTTAGCGCCGGTGAAGCGCTGCATGTACTGGCCGACGCCTCACGCGAGGCGGATATCGCGCTTATCGGCAACCCGAACAATCCGTGCGGCTACCGGATTGAAAGAAGCGATATGCTCCGGCTTATCGACGAGCGGGGCAGCTGCCTCTGGGTAATCGACGAGGCGTTCATCGACTTTCTTGCCGGGCCGCCGGGCGCGTCGCTGGTCGAAGACGCGATTGAGCGGGAGAACGTAGTCGTCCTGAGATCGCTCACGAAGATGTACGGTATCGCGGGTCTGCGGCTGGGTTATCTCGTAGCTTCACCCGCCATCGCACGGCGGGTAATAGAGATGAAGTATCCCTGGAGCGTCAATACGATCGCGCTCGAGGCCGGCATAGCGGCCCTTTCGGCCGGCGGCTTCGTCGAGATGAGCGTTGAGGCGCTATCGGCCGAAGCGGAGAGGCTCTACCGCTCGCTCGCCGGCATTGCGGGGCTAAAGCCGTTTGCGCCGTCCGCGAACTACATTCTTATTGAGATACGGTCTGACATGATAAACCCGACCGCGCCGATGCTTCAAGAGGAGATGCTGAAGCGGGGGATAGCGATTCGCGACTGTAGCTCGTACACAGGCCTTGACGAGCGCTACTTCAGGGTCGCGGTAAAGCGCCCAGAGGATAATGACAGGCTGCTGGCGGCGCTGAAGGAAATATTCTCATGAACAAACAGTCAAGCAAACAATCGCTTCCAAGGATAGCTATAGCGGGGACATCGAGCGGTGTCGGCAAGACGACCCTGTCGCTCGCGATTATGGCCGCCCTTGCCCGGCGTGGCTATGCTGTGCAGGGTTTCAAGGTCGGCCCCGATTTTATCGACCCCGGCTACTATAAAATGGTCACCGGCCGGCCCGGTCGTAATCTCGATATCTGGATGATCGGCAGGGAAAACACGCGGGCCTTGTTTGAGCGTACGGCCGTGCCGGCGGATATCTCGATTGTCGAGGGTGTAATGGGCCTCTATGACGGCAAGGATGGGCTGATTGAAGGAAGCACGGCGGATGTCGCAAAGAGCATAAAGAGCCCGGTGTTGCTTACCATAGATTGCGCGAAGATGGGCGGGAGCGCCGGGGCCATCGCGCTCGGGTATCTCGCCTACGACCGGACCGCCGGAATACGTGGTTTTCTCCTTAATAATGTGGGAAGCGACCGGCATGAGAAGATGGTGAAACGCGCGGTCGAGGAAGCGACGGGATTGCCGGTAGCGGGCGTCATCAGGCGAAACGAAGGCGTCACGCTGCCCGAGCGCCACCTGGGACTCGTAACGCAGGCAGAGACGGCGCCGGCAGAGCGGTATATCGATGTCCTGGCCGGGCTTGCCGAAGACTATATCGATCTGGACGGCCTGCTTAAGATCGCTTCGTCCGAGCCGTATACGGTCGAAGCGTCGCGGGCGGTGCGAGACCGGGAAACTGCGCGTCCGGTAAGAATCGGGGTCGCGTGTGACAAAGCTTTCAGCTTTTATTACGAGGACAACTTCGACCTTTTGCGCGAGGCGGGTGCGGAGCTGGTCTTTTTTAGTCCGCTCGGCGACACGGCCCTGCCGGAGGGTGTGGACGGCTTGTATATAGGCGGCGGCTATCCCGAAGTACATGCGGCGGGGTTGTCGAAGAACCGCGCCATGGCGCTGGCCGTCAAGAACGCCGTCGAAGAGGGCATGCCGGTCTATGCCGAGTGCGGCGGGCTTATATATCTATCGCAAGAGATCGAAGACTTCACCGGCAACGTGTATATGATGAGCGGCGCGTTGCCGATCGCGTGCAAGATGAAAGGGAGAGCGATACTCGGTTATCGCGAGGTGAGGGTCGCCACAGATTCGATCATTGCCGAGAAGGGCGCTGTGTTAAGGGGTCACGAGTTCCATTATTCGACGATAATCAAAACCGGAGGCGATCTTGGGGCGGCCTACGACTTACCGGGGGCGGGGAACGAGGGTTTCGTATATAATAATACGATAGCATCCTATATTCACCTGCATTTCGCGGGAGCACCGGATGTTGCGGAACGCTTTATCGCTTCGTGCAGGCGAGCTTCGAGGCAATAAGCGATGGGTTCCTGGAGTTTTAAACCGGCTGCTGAAAAGCTGATAATTTGCCTTAACTGATAACCTTTGTCGCCGCGTCGACCATGCCCATCGCCAGGGCCGCGCCGGTCCCCTCACCGAGACGCATATCCATATAGAGCATCGGCCTGAGGCCCAGCTCATCGAGGATCGCCCGGTGGCCGGGCTCGACCGAGACGTGCGAGGCTATCATGTAATCCCTGCTCAATGGGCTTAGATGGCCCGCTACCAGGGCGCCCGCCCCCGAGATAAAACCGTCGATGACAACGGGCGTACGCCTGGCGGCGGCACCGAGAACCAATCCCGCGAGCGCCGCTATCTCGAGACCGCCGACTTTAGCGAGCACGTCGATCGGGTCGTTCCGATCCGGCCCGTGAAAACCGATAGCGTCCGCGATCACTTTTTTCTTGTGGTCGAGGTCACCGTTACCGATGCCCGTGCCGCGGCCGACCATGCCATCTACCGGCGTGCCGGTAAGCGCCACGAGAATCGCACTGCTCGGCGTCGTGTTGCCGATTCCCATATCGCCCGTAGCGAGGAGCCGGACACCGTCATCTATAAGCTCGTTCGCGACCTCAATGCCCACCTCTATCGCCTTTACCGCTTCGTCGCGTGTCATCGCCGGCTCTTTCGCAAAATTAGCGGTGCCGCTTTTGACCTTTCGCGAGAGGACGCTCGCGTTCTCTATTGGCACGGCGACGCCGACGTCGACGACGATTACATTAGCGCCCACATGACGTGAGAGCACGTTGATTGCGGCGCCCCCGTTTACGAAATTCGCCACCATCTGCGGCGTCACCTCACGTGGAAAAGCGGAGACCCCCTCATCGACGACTCCGTGGTCGCCCGCCATAACGACGACCGTCTTTTTATCGACATTATTTATGACCTCACCGGTGATGCCGGCGAGTTTAATAGATATCTCCTCCAGCACGCCAAGGCTTCCGGCCGGCTTGGTAAGCTGGTCCTGCCTCTCCCGCGCGTTCTCCATCGCCGCCTCATCGAGCGGGCGTATCTTGCTTAACGTCTCGTTTAGTAGATCCATCTCATCTCCTTGGTTAAAAAGCTATCAGCTTGTCAGTAGTCAGCACAAAATAGCTATCAGCTCTCAGCCGTCAGCACGTGGGTCTAGAATGAGGGTTCACAGTCTCCCTTGATCTTTACTTTCATCTCCTACCCACATCTGGCCCCCGGCCCCTACTTTGACCCATGACCAATGCCCCGTGACCCTTAACTACCCACACCTCTCAGCCACACACTGATAGCTAATGGCTGATAGCTGACGGCTTCCTACCCTCGTCTCCTACCCACAAAAAAAGCCCCCGGCCTCCCGAGGGTCATGCATAAAATATTGAACCGATATAGCAACACTCCTTCCTCGTTGAGCGTGTATTTGCATCCAGGCAGGTCTCCTGACTTGAGGTTCTTCGCTGGCTCCGCGCCTTCCCGGGCATCTGCCCAGTGGCTTTATGGGAGCGGCTCCCCTCTTACAGTGGCGGGCCCATGCCGGATTCTCACCGGCTTCCCTATTCTCCGCTACAAGCGGCACCTGAATATATATTTACTTTCCAATAATAAATCTATATGCCAAACGGTCCCATGTCAAATGGGTCGTTCTCATCGGCCATTTCGGTCTCCTTTTGTCTCCAGCACTCCGCGCACCGCCGCGATTACCTCATCCCAATCGAGCAGCTCTTCTCCGGCCCCGCGCGGTCTGGCAATCACCACCAGTGGTATCGCCAGCCGCTGTGCGGCTGCGACCTTTTCGGGGAAGCCCCCTTCACGGCCGCTCTCCTTTGTGACAACGACCGTAATGCCCAGACATCTCCAAAGCTCCTCGTTCTCCTCGACGCTAAACGGACCGATGCCTGTTATGATACGCTCATCCGTGAAGCCCGCCTCGCGGCACTTTGCGACCGATTCATCGGTGGGGAGGACGCGAATGTAGACGCGATTCGCCGCCATATCGACGCGTTCCGCAAACAGCTTCGCTTGGTTGCTCCCGGTCGCCAGAAATATCGTAGCACCCGACCTCGTTGCGATGACCACCGCTTCTTCCATCGACTCGACGTACTTGATATTTTCGTACTTAACGCTTTCAGCGATGGGTCTCCCCACCCTGATATACACCACACCTGAGATATCACTCGCAACACGCGCGTTACGCGTAATATCCGTCGCGTAAGGATGGGTCGCGTCTATGACGACCCCGACCTCCTCGCGGAGGATAAGCGCCGCTAGCTCATCCACATCGAGCTTGCCGGCGATGTGGCGGACGAGCGGGTTCTTAGCAATAAACCCGCCCGCGAACTCATACGCGGTGCTGAATATAACCGGGATGCGCTCTTCGATAAGCTTCTCGAGTAAGAGCCGGGCTTCGGTTGTGCCCCCCAGCAGCAAGATCACACGCGGTAGCCCCTCGGGGTGATGATACGTCCATCGGCGACGTAGGTCTGGCTGTTGCCGATGATGACGGTGGTGTTCATGTCGATGGGCAGCCCCAAGAACGATGCGATATCGCTAATATGGCAGTTTTGCTCGCCGTTCGATTTTATGTATACGCCAACCGGCGTCTTCGGGTCTCTGAATTGCATGAATATGTCCTGCGCCGTTCTGATCTGCCAGTTACGCTTGGTGCTCTTTGGGTTGTAGAGCGCCGTGACAAAATCGGCGGATGCGGCGGCGCGCAGGCGCTTTTCTATCTTTTCCCACGGTGTAAGCAGATCACTCAAGCTGATGACCGCAAAATCGTGCATCAGGGGCGCGCCAAAGGCGGATGCGGCGGCATTCACCGCGCTTACGCCGGGCAGAATTTCGATATCTATGTCGTTAATATCCGCGGCCAGTTCGAGCAGAAGGCCGGCCATACCGTAGATACCGGGGTCTCCGCTGCTAATAAGCGCGACCGTCTTTCCTTCCTGCGCAAGCTCGATCGCCTTCTTGCATCTCTCTATCTCTTTGCGCATCGCGAACTGGTGGACCTCTTTACCGTGCGCGTATTTTTCGATTGTCTTTACATAGCTCTTATATCCGACGATAACATCGCTCGCCCGGAGCGCATCGCGCGCGCCTATCGTCATATCGGCTTCGGCGCCCGGGCCGATGCCTACTACTATTATCCCTGCTCGGCCAGGGCGACGGTCACCCTGCCGTGTACGGTTTTCGGCAGTATCAGAGTCCCGCCCGCCGATGCTAGAATCGCTGCCGGTTCGCATACGCCATCAGCACCTACCTTTTCTTTTACAAAATCAGATGAGGTCGGGGCGACCGCATTGAGTTTTTCAGCCGGAAACAGGCTTACCTCTACGCCGAAATGCTCCGCCGCCTCATAGAACGCCTTTTCCTCGCTCTTAATATCGATGCTCGCAAGCCCTTTCAAGTTGTGGATATGTAATCCCTGGCTGCCCAGCGCGCCCCGCACGGCATCGCGCACCTCGTCATCGGTGACATTCTTCCTCGAACCGATACCGGCGTACACACGCCGGATTTTTAATATCAAAGTTCCCGGTCGAACCTGGGGTACTTCTTCATCTACGACCACAACGACGTGCTCGTAGGCGTTCCTATAGCGTTTAATCTGGTCAAGCGGGCGGACGCTATACGCCGCCCTCACCCGGTCACCCCAGCGCCCGAGACCTATATCGGCGAAGATACAGGCCGACTCACCTCTCAGAATCCCCGAGGAGACGCGCGTCAGGCGCGGCATGTCGTCGGTCTTAAGGCCAAGCTCCTTCATGAAAAGGTCGAGCGCCGGCTTCCCGTGAATGTCCGTAGCCGTTGTTATGACCGGAACCGCACCGACCGCGTCGGACACCCTGAGCGCCAAATCGTTCGCCCCTCCAATGTGCCCGGATATTAAACTCACCGAAAAGCCCCCGGCCTCATCCGCTACGACGACCGCGGGATCGATGGTCTTGTCTCTGAGATGTGGGGCTATCGCCCGTACCGCGATACCGACGGCGGATACAAAAACGATGCCGTCATATCTTGGGAATATCTCGCCGACAAGGTCCATAAGCCACGGGGCATCGCGACCGTCGCCCGGCGGCCCAAAAACATCGACATCGTCGTCGAACCGCTCTTGGCACAGCTTTGCGATTTTAACGCCACTCTCGGTAACAGCAATAACGGCGAGTTTCACTCTCTTCCGCCTCCAAATAGCCTTACAAGATTATATCTACTGATTCCCTCCGCGATACCCATGGCTAAATGCGGGGTCGTAGAGCTTTGAGCGCTCATATGCCCCATCAAGCACGCCACCGACGACGATCATCGCTGTCCGTGCGATACCCGCGCCCTTAACTTTCCCCGCAATATCTTCAAGAGTACCCCTGATAATACGCTCATCCGGCCACGAAGCCCGTTCTACGACCGCGACCGGCGTATCGGTAGGATACCCTTTCTCAAGCTCCTCGACAAGCGACTCTATCATTTGGACGCTCAAGAAGATGCACATCGTCGGCTTGTGCGCGGCCAGCGCGTCTATCTCCTGACCCTCGGGAACCGGTGTCCGGCCGGCCATCCTCGTGATAACGACCGTCTGCGATACCCCCGGCAGCGTTAACTCCGCGCTGAGTGCGGCCGCGGCGGCCGCAAACGAGCTTACCCCGGGAACGATTTCATATTCAACGCCGTTGTCGACAAGCCAGTCTATCTGCTCTTTTATGGCTCCATAGATGCTGGGCTCGCCGGAATGAAGTCTCACGACGGCCTTTCCGCTCTCCATCTCTCTCTCGTAAAGGCCGGTAACCTCCTCGAGACTGAGCACTGCGCTGTCGTGGAATTCGCAGCCGGGCTTACACGACTGCAGCAGACGATCGTTGATAAGTGAGCCCGCATAAATTACAACATCGGCCTCACCGAGCAATCGTCTTCCTTTTACGGTTATCAGATCGGGGTCACCGGGCCCCGCGCCGATAAAATATACCTTCATATGCTTAATACCATTTATCCTTTTTCGATCAAAACGCCCCGTCTCTCTTGACGATAACGGTCGAGAGGTAGCCCGCGCTGTCCAGCTCTTCATCCGTGAGCTGTCCAAGGCCTATCGCGACCCTCTCATCGGCGTCGTGGGAGGCTTTTTGTACCAGTACCGCGTTATCCACCAGGCCAAAGCCTTCGAGTACTTTGACGAGAGCCCTCAAGCGCTCGCCCACTTTAAGGATTATCACCGTGTCGAAGGTCTCCAGATAGTGCCACAGCTCACCTATGACTTGCGGTAGAGGCACTATCGCCACCTTTTCGTCGCCGACCGCTATGGGAATCCCCGCCGCCGACGCGGACGCAAACGGTGAACTAACACCGGGGAGCGTTACAATTTTTACTTCCGGGTACTCTCTCTTGAGCCTGGTATAGAGATAGATGTACGTGCTGTAAAAGAACGGGTCGCCCAGAGTGATAAATGCCGCATTCTTTCCTTCACTTAAGACCCGTGACACCTCGGCCGCCGCTTCAGACCAATGTTTCTCGAGCTCTTTTTTATCCTTGGTCATCGGGAAGACCAACTCCCTGAACTCCGTTGTTCCGTTGATTACCGGCGCGACTATCTGCTTTGCTATGCTCTCTCGTTTAGGAGCCGAGCGCGGAGCAAATATCACATCGACCGATTTCAAGACGTTAACGGCCTTGATCGTCAGAAGCTCGGTGTCCCCAGGACCGATGCCGACCCCATAAAGCCTTCCCTGTTTGTCCTGATTAGCCATACTTATCACCCTGCCCGTTCAGTTCGCGGATATTTGCTAGCAAGTATGAGCGCATAGTCCCGGGCGATCCGCACCGAGTCCATGCAAACATCCGACAGCCTCACGCCTTGATCAATCAACTACTCAACTGTCTATCTCTATATATAACACGCTTGAGCTAAATCCTTCCAGTTTTGATAGTTCCGCAAGCGTGGTGTCGACTATCTTTTCGTCCTCATATGACAAATTCTCACCGGCCACCGCCCGCCCATCTATCCCTCGCAATGTGAGATGACGCGCGATAGCCGGGGCGGTATGGATATTGTCGGTCAGCACACAGATTCGCCCGTGCCGCTCGATGGTCTTATCTAAGTCCGCCAGCGTACGGCCGTGCGCCGACGTGAGCGCTACATCCTGCCACTGCCGCCCAATACGTGCGAACAATAACTGAATCGAGCTAATGCCCGGGACCACGTCCGGGTGCAATCCCGGCAGGCGATCACGGATCGTCTTAAGCATACTATAAAACCCGGGGTCTCCGCTGACGACAACGACGACATTCTCTTTCCGGTTCTCCTCGATTGCCCGTACGGCCCCGTCGAGCCCCGCACTGATATCGACGACCCTTTTATCCCTGGTGTCGATTGCCGCCAGCACACGGGTTGCGCCGATTATGATATCGGCCTCGTTTATCCTTTTGACGGCGGCGGGCGTTATATGATCGGGATGTCCGGGACCGATGCCGACGACCGTTACCATGCCGATTCCTTTACGATAACGCGGGCCGCCGTGTCCGAGCCGACGATCTCGCCCGATAATATGGTTATCGATGTCCCGATCTCAAGCTTTCCATCGACATACTCGAGCGCTTTTACCGTTGCCGTCTCGGCGATTTTGTCGAGCAGGCGGCTGTACCCCATTTTCGATAATCCCTGCGCCGCGTCTTCGGCCGTATTAACCTTGACCATATACATCATCGGCGCGATATCCTTCGTCTCATTTCTGATAAGCTTTTTCATCAGCTCCACGGGGTCTTCCGTCTTGCCGCTGTGTGTATCGAAATAGCCCGCCGCCACCTTTACCATCTTGCCTATATGTCCCAGAAGCACGACTTTCTTGACCCCCTTCTCGACGCAATAGTCGAGCATGAAGCCGACGAAGTTGCTCATCTGCACTATCGAATCGGCCGGGAACTTAAGCCTGCCTTCGGCCGCCCTGGCGCCCATATTGCCCGGGACCAGTGCGATAGTCGTATAGCCGAGCGCCATCGCGATGTCCACTTGCGGGATGAGCGATGCCTTCAAGCTATCAAGGGACATCGGCCTGACTATGCCGGTCGTTCCCAGAATAGAAATCCCCCCGACGATGCCGAGCCGTTTGTTAAAGGTCTTCTGCGCCCGCTCAACGCCCTCCGGCGCAAACACCGTGACCTCCACACCCGCGCCCTCGGGCAACTGCCGCGCGACGTTTTCGGTTATCATCCTTCTCGGGACCGGGTTTATGGCCGGCTCTCCCACCTCTACGGAGAGACCCGGTTTTGTGACGACCCCAATACCCTCACCGCCCTTTACCGAGACGCCCGCGGTCGCCCGCGTCGCCCGTGCGCATATCTTTATCCCATCGGTAACGTCAGGGTCATCGCCCGCATCTTTTATGACGCAACACTCCGCGCTATCGGTGCCGATCTCGATATCGACCGTTTCGAACATAACGCGGCCGCCCGCGGGAAGCTCGACTTCGATACCCCGGATCTCTTCCCCTTCGAATAGCATCTTCGCCGCGGCGGCAGAAGCCGCCGCGGCGCATGTGCCCGTGGTATATCCTTTTCTTAGCCGCTTGTTTATGACGCTGACTCTACTTATTGTCCTCATTGCACGCAATCATCAGTAGCGCGTTTATAGCGGAGGCGGCTAATGCGCTGCCGCCGCGCGTCCCGCGCACGGTAATATATTCAAGGCCCGACTGTACCAGCGCCTCCTTCGACTCAGCGGCCCCGACGAAACCTACCGGGGTACCGATAACAAGCGCGGGCTTTATAGCCCCTTCTCTCACAATATCCAGCAGCTCAAAGAGGGCCGTCGGCGCGTTGCCGATAGTGACGACCGCGCCGTCCAGATGGCCCTTGAGCGACCGTATCGCCATGGCGCTTCTGGTTTTGCCGACGCGCTTCGCTTCGTCCGCGATGGCGGTATCGTCTATCCTGCATAAAATACTGTTATCGTGTATGCACGCCCGCCGGTCGTTGACGCCCACCGCCACCATCCGCACATCGGCCACGATGGGGCAGCAGCCTCTCAGCGCGTCCATGCCCGCTTTGACGGCCCCATCCGATATCGATACAACACCCGAGAGCGACAGGTCACCGCTCGCGTGAATCATGCGCTTTACTATCGTCTTCTGCGTATCTGAAAAGGCGGTCAAATCCGCGACTCTCTCGATGATTCGAAAGCTCTCTTTCTCTATCTCCGCCGGTTCGCTGATCTTCATTGCGCTCCCGTTGCCGCTTTCTACGGCCGCCAGCGCACCATGAACGCGCTCTATCAAAATATCCGCGATTCTCACATCGGCTCCGATATGGTCGGTTACCTTGATCTTTATCGATGGATACTTTCTCGACTCGTCCTGTATTATCTCCGGGATATCCTGTCGCACATGATTGCCGTCGACCAGGAAGAGCGGCATGACGACTATGTCCGTCACACCCTCGTTCGCCATCGAT
>Ga0351948_1056_pt1 | contig 14068 bp, 11 predicted proteins | sample BONcelT113001G14_FD_206852 | JGI IMG/M metagenome (GOLD analysis project Ga0351948, IMG submission 206852) | Enriched cells from coal bed in the Powder River Basin, Montana, United States - BONCAT cells T11 rep3 HSBNCT.T11.300.1.G14 ...
CTGCAGTTCCCGCAGCAGCATTTCTTTTTCTTCATTGGTGGCAATCAGGCTGTCGGCCATGTCATTGAAAGCCACGGCCAGTTCACCTATTTCCCCGCCATCCGCAACCGGTGCCCGTGCCTTTAGATTTCCTTTTTTAATCGCTTCCGCCACTTGAGCCAGACGACTGATCGGCTGAGTGATCAGCGCGGTAATCTGAGCCGAGATGAACAGGGCCAGAAAACAGACCAACAAGGCCACCAGTCCCAGCTCGCGAACCCGGCTCACGATTGTGCCCCGGGTGAATTCTTCGGTCATGCCGATCCGGACGAAGCCGACTTCGCCATTTTCGACCGGAACAAGGATATCGTGGATTTTTCCTTCGTCGGAGCCAATCGTCACGGACCGGAATCCGTGGTCGATCGGTCGCAGGTTGATATCCAGCAGCCCTTTGGGAATCCCGCCGGAAAATGTGTGGGCCAGCAATCGTCCCTTATTGTCGGTGACCAACACATAGCGGATGTCATTGCTGTTGACAGTGGCCTGTTCCACCAGTTCATGCAGGCCGGAATAATCTTCCACCAGAATATAATTTGCGCTCAGGGCTGCGGTATGGGCGCCGACTTCAGCGCCTCTGGCGATTAATTGCTGTTCGACAATCGAATCCATTGATCCCCAGGCATTGAGGGTCAGGGCTCCGCTGAGCAATGTAATCAGCAATACGGTCATCAGTAGGATTCGATAATAAATCGGCCATTGCCTGAACTTTTTCATAGCCGGGTCCGCTTTTCCTGCAGCATTTTTCGGCTGTTTTCAAACAACTCGGGCCGGGGCAACACATAACGGTCAATCATCAACCCTTTTAGTGCGGCTTGGGTCCGCGGATTCTCATGAAGGTTCAGGAAGGTATCGCGCAATATTTCCCGTTCCCGCAGACTCATATTTTTTCGCACCACTACCGGACCGGTGCCGGTCGGCGGCGAAACTGCAATCACCCGGACCGATGAAGCCAGTTCCGGGTTGCGTTGTTTGGCCCGTTCGTAAATCATGCTGGGCACCGGCGCGGCATCGACAATTTTGTTGGCAACGGCCCGGAACGATTTTTCATGGCTGTAAGTGTACAAATACCGACTAAAAAAGCTTTCTGGCGTTTCATCTTTTTGCCACAACATATGGGCCAGAAAAATATAGCCGGAATAGCTCAGCGGGTCGCTGAATGCCACCGATTTCCCCCGCAGGTCTTCCAGTTCTTGCATTTCACTGTCGGCGGAAACCAGCAGATAACCCTGATAATAGGGCAACCCCATTCTTTGTTGCATTGCCAGCATTTCAATTTCTTCAAAACCGCTGTAGGTTGCATACTCGCCGGAAGCAAAAAAGGCGATATCAGCACCTCCGTTTAACAGCAGCAACCCCACTTCGGCATAGCTCTTGCGTTGAATCAGAATCGCCGGCCGATTCAGCCGTTCACCCAGAACATTGGCAATTGCCCGGTAGTGGGTCAAGGTGTCGGTAGCCGGCAACACCGATGAAACAGCAACTTTTAGAGTCTGTGCGTCATTGCCGGTCGTCGACAGCACCGGTTGCGGTTCAATTTCCTTAAAGTTTATCCGGGGGTATTCAGAACCTTCCATTTTACCGCATCCCGGCAGAACGAATACCACCGACAGACAAAAGACAGCCATCAGTAAAATTATCGGTTTTTTTTGGGGAAACCTGATCCAGTTCATCCGCATCCACCCTGTTGATTTTACTGATGGATTACAAGGCCCACCAAAAATGGAACTGTCGCCTGGTTAAATTAAGGAATTGGAGCTTTTGACAATTAATTTGGCAGTTGGCAGGTGCCTTCAATCAGTCACTGACCTTGCCGAAAAAGAGCCGTTTCGGCAGGATCCGGATATTCAGTTTTTTTTGCAGGAACTGAATCCGTTTTTCTTCGCCTTTATCGACGATGGATACAGCCAGGCCTCTTGCGCCGGCCCGACCGGTCCTGCCGGCCCGGTGCTGATAGGCCTGGGGATCTTCCGGCAATTCCAGGTTTACAACGCAGGCCACGCCGGGAATATCCAGTCCGCGGGCTGCCAGATCGGAGGCCACCATCACCTGGGCCCGACCGTCACGGAATGCTTCCATGGCGCTCTGGCGGTCTTTTTTGATCGCACTGCCATGTATTCCGACCGCAGCAAGGCCATGATGGCAAAGTTTAGCCACTGTTTCCTCGATCGCGGTACTGGTGTTGATGAAAACCAACACCCTCGGCAAATGCAGGCTGGCCAGCAGTTTGCGCAGGAATTCGATTTTGTCGCGGGTTTCAACCAGAAAATACTGATGACTGATTTCGATCGGCACTGCCGTCTCTGACTGAAGGCTGATCATCACCGCGTCTTTGGCCCATTCGCCGGCTTTCTCCATCGCCAGCGCCGGAATCGTCGCCGAAAAGAACATCATTTGGCGGTCTTTTTGTGTCGCCTTGATGATGGCTGCCACAGCAGTCCGATGGTTGTCATCCATAAGCCGGTCCGCTTCATCCAGCACGAGGGTCTTGACGGTCTGGGCATTAATCTTTCGTTTTTGGATCAATTCCAGAATCCGCCCGCTGGAACCGATGATCAGATGGGGATGTTCCTTCAGTTTATCCACTTGCCGGCTGATATTCACATCGCCGATGATGACCACTGACGTCACCGGTACTGCGGAATTTTGGGCCAAGCGCTGGGCCTGGCGAAAAATCTGCATTGCCAGTTCATGGGTCGGCGCCAGCACGATGGCCTGCGTTTCCCTCTTCCCGACTTCGATTTTCTGATACAGCGGCAACAGATATGCCAGTGTCTTCCCGGTCCCGGTCGCCGACTGGCCAATGACATCTTTCCCGCTCAAAGCGTCGGGAATCACCTCGACCTGAATTTTGGTCGGAACGGTGATCCCTTCTTTTTCAAGTCCAACCACCCAGGCGCTGTCGAGCCCCAATTGGCTGAATGAATTTTTCATAGTATCTCCTTTGTCTGTTGTCAGCATAAATTCGCTAAAAACCGATTTTCTTTTCATTATATCAGGCCCACTTCATTATAAGAAGGAATTGACCTCTTCTCCACATGAAAAAAATTCCATAGCCCTCTGCAGATAAAGGATTTGCCGTCCTGATGCAGAATATCTTTCATACAGAATAGTTAACTATTCCGGCTCAATCCGGGTTTGGTCCGGGCTCTATCCTTAGAAACATCACGGGGAGGAATCCAATTGCCTGAGACCCATACGATCTATATCATCGGCATTGCGAAATCTCAGCAAAACAATCCGATCACCCAGCAATACGGCAGGTTTTTACTGGGCTTTGTCGTGAACCGCAATACCGGCGTCATCGAGACTTGCGGCAGCACCGTGGTGATGAAAAGCACTTATGATTTCCTGGACGACTTGTTTCGGGGCCGAAATATCGAAACCGACGGCGAACTGATCCGATCTGAGTTGGAAAACCGCTATTTTGGCGCATCACAAAAAGCGATCATGGTTGCGTTCAAGGATGCGCAGCGACGATTCCGACTGTTCAAGCAAGGGATCCGCGGTGAGGCGTTGACATGTCAGGATGAACTGCGGTCAAACTGATATTGACAATCGTCCATTGTGGTGTTACGATTCATTACAGAAATGAATATCCGCTGCTTCATTTGCATTGCGTGAATGAGATCCGGCAACCCTGTCGTCCCTCCTTACAACGGACGATTGTGTTGGCCGGCTTTTTTATATACTAAAATAATGGGAGGGGAAGAAATGATCAGTACAATTCTGCGTGGTGGAACCATCATTGATGGAACCGGAGGAAAACCATTTCGCGGCGATGTATGGATTGAGGGAGATACAATCCGGGCTGTGGGGGAAGTCGAAAAAGGCCTGGCCGGAACAGAGCTGGATGTGGCCGGATTGACGGTGGTTCCGGGATTTATCGACCTTCACACCCATACCGACCGCAAAATTTTTGACAACCCGATGGGCGACAGCAAAGTCATGCAGGGAGTCACGACCGACGTCACTTCGAACTGCGGCGTAGGCCCTTTTCCCGCCAATCCCTGTCGAGTTGCCGAACTTGAATCGTATCTGAATACGCTGAGCGGTTCGCTGCCGAAAGACGGAGTGAGCTGGACCGATTTCAACGGCTTTGCCGCCGCCGTAGAAAAAGTCAAACCGGGAATGAATCTGGTCATGCTGGCGGCTCAGGGAGCGGTCCGTATCGCAGGGATAGGCTGGGACGACCGACCGCCGACGGATGCTGAAATGGCAAATATGCAGGCCATGCTTGACGAGTCGCTGAAACAGGGCGCCTGGGGGATGTCCAGCGGACTGATCTATCCTCCCGGCAGTTTTGCCAAGCCCGATGAATTGATTGAACTGGCCAAAGTGCTGGCAAAGCATCAAACCGTTTATACCAGCCATCTCCGCGGAGAAAGCGCGACCCTGATGGATTCGATCAGCGAAGCGATTAATCTGGGAAAGCAAAGCGGAGCCAGGGTTCAGGTCTCCCACCTGAAAGCAATCGGCAAACCATTCTGGGGCCAGGGGCTTGAAGCATTGCGGCGGATTGAACAGGCTAGGACTGAAGGCATAGATATCTGGGCCGACCAATATCCTTATGAAGCCACCGCGACTTCGCTGGTGGCGCTGGTGCCCGGCTGGGCCCAGGATGGGGGAATCGGCGCTTTGCTTGGTCGCCTTGAGCAGCCTGAGATAATGGAAAAGATCGTTGCGGCGATTCGGACCGAAATGATGGTGCGGGGCGGCCCTGACCGGGTTAAAATCTCCATGGTGCGGACCGACAAAAACCGGATCTGGATCGGCAAAACGATTCAGGACGTCGCCGCGGCCAGAAACATCGAGCCGGAGGAAGCCGTCCGCCAGTTGCTGCTGGAAGAGGGCGCCAAAGTTAACGCGGTTTATTTCTCGCTGGGAGAGGTCGATCTGGAAGGAATCATGAAGAGCCCCCTCGTGGCCGTCGGCAGCGATGGGCAGGTCATGAATCCGGAACGGGACGGCGCCGAAAATGTCCACCCCCGTTCATACGGGACCTTCCCCAGGGTTTTGGGTCACTTTGTCCGGGAAAAGAAGTTGTTGCCACTGGAGCTTGCCGTGTATAAAATGAGCGGTCTGCCTGCCAGTATTCTGCGCCTGCCGGACCGCGGCCTACTGCGGGTCGGACTGAAAGCGGACCTGACGGTATTTGCCGCTGAAAAAATAATCGACCGCGCCGATTTTACCAACCCGCATCAATATCCTGTCGGTATCCCTTATGTGTTCGTCAACGGGACTCTGGCCGTCAGAGACTCGAAATTGACCGGCGAAGGCCGGGGCGAAGTTCTGAGAAAGAAAGGAGGATCTGCAAATGGCTGACGCGGGATTCAATATCTGGTGGGGACTGGTTGGACTTATTCCATTGTTGCTGTATATTTTTCTGGTGATGCGCGAGATGGATCCCTTGCCGGCAACGGTGATCTGTGTGGTGCTGGGGGCGATCATCAATGCCAAAAGCCTGATCGCGGTGGGTGTCGACCTTTCTAAGGCGCTGGGCTCCTTTCTGGGCCTGGTCGGACTGATCATCATGCTGGGCCGGGGTCTGGGCGAAGTCCTGTCGGAGACCAAGGTGGCCCATACTCTGGTATACAAGATCATCTATGGAATTGGCGTCAACACTCAGAAAAAAGCTCTTGCCGGCATCATGATGGCGACAATGGTCATCGTCGGCTTGCTGGGAACGATGGCTGGGGGAGTTGCAATCATTGCGCCAATTGTAAATCCGATTGCGGCTGCTGTTGGATTGACTCCGGCCGCCGTCGCCGTGTTATACCAGTCGGTGGGCGAAGAAGCTCTTACCCTAGGGCCATTTACCCCACCGGTGGTCACTCTGCTCGGTTTGACCAAACTTGATTATGGAACCATGCTGGTGACTGCCGCCCTGCCAATTGCTATAGTCACTTTGTTGGTCACTTGGTTCATGGTGCAGCGGATTCAGCGCAGCACCCAGGAAAAAACAACAAGCGGCATAGTCGTGGGCAAGGAAATTGAGACTTTTCAACCGACAACCTACAGCCGTCGGGCAACCAACACATTCATCATCTTATTTTCGCTGCTGATTGCATATGGTATTTATATGAAAGCCGCAACACCTTTTGTCATTACCGTTATGCTGGGATTGTCCTTTGTCGTCGGCATGGTTGGCGGTATGAAATTTGAAAATGTCTGCAAATCGATTGTAAAAGGGATGGCTGGCAATGTCGGCTTGTTCCTGCTGTTTATTCTGCTGGAGCTATTTATACAATATGTTGAAACCGCCGGCGGATTCAAAGCCCTGACCTATATGATGATGCCGCTGATCAACATCGGCGGCAAAACAGCGGTAGTCATAGCCGGCGGAGCGATTGGCGCCTTCGGGATTTCCGGCGCTGTGGTAGCCGAACTGGTCACTTTGAATAAAATGTTCGCCACGCTGCTTGTCGAATATAAGGTGTCGATGATCGCCTGGGCCGTGGCGCTGATTGTCGCGACCCGGGTCACCAACTTTGTTATCCCCGGCAGCAATATGGTGGCAATGATGGGTTTTGCCCAGTCCAACAATTTAAAAGCCATGCTGCGCAACGGCTATGCCGTGGCTCTGGCCCAAATCACGCTGCTCGTCCTCTACGCGCTCGCCTTCCGGTGATGTGGAAGCTTGCCCCCATAGGCTAAAATATGCGACAATAGGGGAAGTAAATACTTCCCCTATTGTCTAAGCTTGATGAATCAGGAGGTCTGGCTCTGAATGGATGAACTTCTTGTCGGAATAGTCAATTTGACCTGGAAACATGTCGTTATGTGGGTTGTGGCCGGAATTTTGATCTACCTGGCCATCCGGCATGACTACGAGCCATTGCTGCTGCTCCCCATCGGCTTCGGCGCCCTTCTGACCAACATCCCTTTTTCTTCGGCCGTCGGTCCCGACGGGTTCCTGACCCGCCTGTTGGAATTCGGTATCTACAGCGAACTGTTCCCGGTGCTGATCTTCATTGCCATCGGCGCCATGTGCGATTTTTCGCCGCTGATCCGGCGCCCGATCGCGATGTTGTTTGGCGCGGCAGCTCAGTTTGGCATTTTTGCCACCATCGTTATCGCCGCCATGCTCGGCTTCAGCCTGAAGCAGGCGGCAGCCATCGGCATCATCGGCGCGGCGGACGGACCCACCACCATCTATGTGGCGACCCGGTTTGCCCAGGATATGCTGGGGCCCTTAACCGTTGCTGCTTACTCCTATATGGCGCTGGTGCCGATCATCCAACCGCCGATTATCAAACTGCTGACCAGCAAAAAAGAACGCCTGATCCGGATGGAATACGAGGAACAGGAACCGATTTCCAAAACCGCACTGGTATTGTTTCCAATAATGATCACCATGATCGCCGGCATTATCGCCCCCATTTCCGTCGCCCTGATCGGCAGCCTGATGTTCGGCAACCTGATCAAAGTCAGCGGTGTTGTCGAGCGCTTGTCCAATGCCGCCCAGAACGAACTGGCCAATCTGGTCACCCTCCTGCTCGGCATCACCATCGGTTCGACCATGTCGGCGGAGAAGTTCCTTATTCCCGAAGTCGGGATCGTACTGGGACTCGGACTGGTCGCTTTCATCTTCGATACGGCCGGCGGCGTTCTGTTTGCCAAAGCAGTCAATCTGGTCCTGAAGAAAAAGATAAACCCGATGATCGGCGCCTGCGGGATCTCGGCTTTTCCGATGTCCGGGCGGGTCGTGGCCAAAATGGCTCTGGCCGAGGATCCGACCAATTTCATTATTATGCATGCAATCGGCGTCAATGTAGCCGGTCAGATATGCTCCGTCGTAGCCGGTGGAGTCGTGCTGGCGCTGGTCATTTAATTTGGAAGGAGGATTTTCAGCATGACCGACACTGTCCAGCAAGCCTTAAAATTGATGGCTATTGCCTTACCGACGATGTTTCTGGTTATTTTCCTGTTCATTGGGGCGACGGCGCTGTTAAACAGGCTTTTCCCTTTTAAGGGCGAATAGCGCCAGTGAAACATATTGGTACAACTTGACTTGTGTCGAGTTGTTCACTTGTTGATCAAGAAAAACGCCTGCGTTCTTGTAAAGAACAAAAGTCGGCCATGATAAATGAATGTTCTGTAATCTGCGAGCAACTGGTTCAAAACCAGAGGTTCGCTCTTTTTTTTGCTTCATTGCAGTTTTCCTGCCTAGAGGGTTTTTAGGTTTGACGTGGAACTCATTTCTTATAAAGACAATGGCAATATTCTTCCAGTGACATTTCAGGATAGAATAAAATAAATTTCAATATTTCTGTTCTTGATGCGTTACTTAAAGGCCATAGCTTCGTTTAGCTTACTGAAAAAGCAATTTGAGGAGTGTGCGACGATGAATCACAAAATGATAGCAACCATAGTGGCAGGGGCCTTCCTTGCTGCGCAGTTCATGCCCGGCTTATTTTCCAGCGCGACAGCGGCCATACCGAAGAAAGACAACCCGAATTTGAGGGCGGTTGTCTACGGAAACTCCGAATTCGCGGTGGACTTGTACAAAAAATTCAGTGGTGCGGACCAACCCGGCAATGTTTTCTTTTCACCGTTCAGCATTTCCACGGCGCTATCGATGACTTATGCCGGCGCCAGAGAAAATACGGCGAAACAAATGGCGGACACACTGCATTTCCGTCTCGCGCCTGCGGATCAACACGCTGCTTTTGGCGATTTGGCGGCGACGTTGAAATCGGACAGCAAAAGTTACCGTCTGGAAATATCGAATGCGCTGTGGGGTCAGCAGGGTTACGCGTTCCAGCCGGAATTTCTGGCCTTGGTGAAAAAACATTATGAAGGCGGCTTCAACACTGTCGATTTTGCCGGACAGACCGAAGCCAGCCGCGGCATCATCAACCGTTGGGTGGAAGATAAAACAGCCGACAAGATCAAGGACCTGCTGGCTCAGGGGTCTCTGACTCCCTTGACCCGGTTGGTGCTCACCAACGCAATATACTTCAAGGGAGACTGGGCGGCAAAATTTAAGCCGGAAATGACCCGGCCGGCGCCGTTCCATATCCAGCCGGATCAAACCGTAGATGTGCCGATGATGCGACAAAGCGGAAATTTTCGTTTTGCTGAGACTGACGCCGTCAAAGTGCTGGAACTTCCCTATGCCGGCGACGAGCTGTCGATGATTGTACTGTTGCCGAAAGAGAACTCGGCTGCGTTTGATCAGGCGCTCGACTCCAATCGTCTAAACGAGTGGGTGGGAAAAGTAGTCAAACAGGATGTCGACGTGTTTCTGCCGAAGTTTAAATTTGAAACCCAATATGAACTGAGCGACACCTTGGCCAAACTGGGCATGAGCGATGCGTTTGACCTGCCGCCGGCCGACTTCTCCGGCATGTCCGGACGCAAAGACTTATATATCACCAAAGTGGTTCACAAGGCCATCATCGAAGTGAACGAAGAGGGCAGTGAAGCCGCTGCAGCCACCGCCGTCATCATGGGCACCAAGTCCATGATGCACAAACCCGAGTTCAAGGCAGACCGGCCGTTCCTGTTTATGATCCGCCACAATGAAACCGGTTCGATCCTGTTCCTGGGAAAAGTAGCGAACCCCATCGGCAAGTAACCGGCCGCAAGCAAATTGAAAATACTTGCGGAAAAGTTACCCTGGCATTCAGGTCAACAGAAACCTGCACGGGGGATGCCTTAATAATTCTGTGAATAAGAGGCGACAAACTTTTATGAGACGATTACCGATAATCTTTCTCGCGCTGGCCCTGCTTGCTTTATCCGGCGGAACCGCTTCAGCCGCAGGGTGGGATTCTCACTTCCCTTCCCCCGCAGCCGTCAGTGTGGGCTCGGTCGAAACTCCAGGCCCCGTTCTGAAAACCCTGACGCCGGAACTAAAATATCAGGTCGTGGGCGAACTCACTTGCCTTTATGTTTATTATGGCCAGGATTCCCGACTGACTCTGGCTGAACAGCGCTCAAACTTCCGCGTCCCGGTGCTGACGGCACAGGTAAACTCATCTTCGCTGCAGATTCCAGCCGGAATTCTTCTGCCCGGCAAGAACTATTACTGGTTTGTGGAATCCACGCATGCGCTCGGAAGCAAAAGCGAAAACTCGAAAACCAGCCGAAAACTATATTTTTCAACGGCAACTGACGCCAAATGATCAGAACGGGCCTGGCTTGAGTCGATCTTCTGCCGGAAGTGCGCAAATCCCGGTTTTCTTATATATTATAGGAAACTATAATTTCCAGCTGTCCTTTATGAAGCAGCAATGCCGGAAAACTCTGAGGTTTCCGGCATTGCTGTTTCATAAAGGACAGCACTATTATAGGTTATTAAGATTCTGGTAATGGCTATCTGAAAAGTTTGAACCCTTGATAGCCTGCAGCAAATACAGGGTTTCTCTTTTCCGCCCACTCGACTTCCAGTTCAGAGAACATTTTCCGGGACGTAAACGACTGTTCAAGAATCTGTTCAATTCCTTTTATGCACAAATAATCATCGGCAGCCTTCAATTCATCAATGGGCTGTCCGCTCGCATTCTTCATTTCCACGAATCTGCCGGCGACAGGGATGCTCAGGCCAGCCGATTCAAAAGCCAGATTCGCAGTCAGTACAAATTTTCTTGTCGCTTCCAGGCTGCAGGACAAATGCGGCGTTTCCTGTCTCAGATATTGCACAAAGTTCAACAGATGGTCATAGCGCCGGTCACAGTCAATTTTGAATTCATCCTGACAGGTCACAGCCCCGGCTTTGCCGTAACGGATCCATCCGTCATAGTCCCAGCAGACCCATCCTTCATCGCCATAGACCTTGATGCAAGGAATCGCGTTCTCCCGGGCACAGATGCTTGTGCAGAAAAAAATTTCCAGTCCATTATCCATGACGGCACGCAAACAGGACGTGTCTTCTCCTTCAATCGCATTCGCCCGGTACAGTTCAGCCTGAACCGACAGCGGCAGAACCTCGGCTCCGGATTCCAGTCCGGCAAGGACAAGGCAATTCATCAACAAATGGGAGAATGGATTGTTTATCGTACCGTCCAGGACATACCGGCCTTCAACCATCAGCTTGCCAACCCAGGGAGATCGGGTGAAATATCCGTGGGTCCGCTTCCAGAGTCCGGTCGCAGTGATCGCCCTGATTTTGCCGATTCGCCCTTGTTTGATCTCTTCACAGAATTTGATGAAACTGGTTTCTGAAGTGTGCTGGAACCCTACGCCAAATATTTTTCCTGTCCGCCGATGCACTTCAATCATCCGGTCAATATCCTGAAACGTAAGTGCGGGAGGTTTTTCCAGCATCACGTTGAAACCAGACTCCATCGCCCGGATTCCCATTTCGACGTGCAAAGGGATCGGCGTGGCAATAATGATGGCATCGAGTTGCTGCTCGGCGTTCAGGAATGCTTCATATTCCCGGTAAGTCCGAATTTCCGAAAATGGTTCCTGTCTGATATTCACAATGTGCTTATCGAGCTGGATGTCACATGCGGCTTCCAGTATCAGTCTTTTTTCCTGTTGGAGCCTGCTGATATATTTCAGCAACACCTGACCGAAACCGCCAATGCCGACCAGGCCAATCTTCAAGGAACTCATTCACTACGCCTCCCCGACGACGATTTTAGAATTCGGTAAATTCACTATCATTACCCTGCAGGATGGAGTTTCGTCTCTCTGCAAATTTCGTCATTTTATTATTCAACGAGCCATGAGTTTTGGGAACTGCCCCACGAGTCATTGTAGAAAGAGCAGAAGCTGATCACTCCTGCTCTGACCTTGCAAAGATTGGATGCCAATTATCCGATTTTATCAGCAACAGCCAATTATAAGTTTGATAAAGCTTTCTTCTTGCCATAATATTTAATGCCCAGGAAGCAGACGCCTCCACCGATACCAATGACGGAAGAAACCAGCTCCGGGGTGATGATCAAGATGGCAATCGCCAGCAAGAGCAGACGCTCCCAGACTGTATATAACGGAACGAGCAGGTATCCCGCCAGCGCTGCCGCCAAAAAGTAAGTTCCCACCGCTAATACGGCTGAATTGACAACGATTTCATAGACTGTTCCAATCAGGAGAATTGAAGGATGGTACACAAACACGAAGGGAACCAGAAAAGCAACCAGGCAATACGCAAAAGCCAACCAGCCCGTTTTCCACGAATTTGCCCCGGCGATCCCGGCTGCGGTGAACGAGGCCAGACAAACCGGCGGGGTAATCTGTGCGATAATGCCGAAATAGAAAACGAACATATTGGCCGGCAAAGGCGCTATCCCCAGTTTGATCAATGTGGGAACAAACAACACTACTGAAACCAGGTAGGCCGCCACCGTTGGCAATGCCATCCCCAGCAGCATGCAGCCGGACATTGCCAGCAATAAGGCAATCAGCAGGTTGTTGCCGCCCACGGCGATCATCACTCCGGACAACTTGGTCGCCAGGCCCGATTGAATGACGATCCCGATGATGATCCCGCAAGCCGCCGTCGGCAACGCGATCGAAGCGGCCTGTTTGGCGCCCTGCACCGCGCAATTGTACAACTCGGAAAAACTCAGTCCGCTGGTCCGGTTGAAAAAATTGACGATGATCACGCCGGATATGCCAAGCAGTGCCGCCCGCATCAGCGAGGAGCCGCTCAGGATATAATAGACGACGATGACGGCAGGGATCAGCAGATATAACCGGGGTAAAATCGGCCCCACTTCAAATGCAATCGCCGCCTCGGTAGACACGATATTCTTTCGTTTGGCAATGAAGTCGACCAACAGAAAAATGGAAAAATAGTATGCAAGCGCGGGGATGATGGCAGCCAAAGCAATCGAGGTGTATTTGATTCCCAGCATCTCCGCCATGATGAAGGCACCGACTCCCATGATGGGCGGCATGATCTGGCCGCCCGTGGAGGCGATCGCCTCCACCGCGGCGGCCTGCTCCGGCGTATAACCGGCTTTTTTCATCATGGGGATGGTCAGGACTCCGGTCGTAGTGACATTTGCCACTGCGCTGCCGCTGATCATCCCCATCAGTCCACTGCTTATCACGGCGGCTTTGGCCGGTCCGCCCGACCGGGCATTGCTGAATTTCAGACCGATATCGATCAGCAACTTTCCGCCGCCGGCCTCGGCAAAAAACGCACCGAACATAATGAAGAAGAATAGAAAATCTGCTGAAGTCGACAAGGGAATTCCCATGATGCCATCCGGTCCCATTGTCATCAGCTCAGTAAATTGCATCAGGTCAATACCCTGGAACTTCATCCAGCCGGGAAAATATTGGCCCAATCCGGCATAAGTGATAAAGAACACGATGAAAAACAGCAGGTTAAGACCCAATGTCCGCCGGACCGCTTCGAGCAGAACCGCAATCAGCAGGAACATCACCACAACATCAAGCTGCGTCGGATCGTCGACGTAGTGGATCCTTGTCTGAATCCTTTCCGTTTCAGTGACGTAATAATAGCCGATGAACATGATGATCCCGCCGGCTAGCCCATCAATCAGCCGCCACCATCGCGGTCCCGTCGGATAATAGACAAAGACGATGCCCAAAGCGAACATCAGGTGCAGCGGATTCTGCAGCAACGGATGCAAAGGGGATATCAACGCCAGATACAGTTGGTACAGGATCCAACAGACCGCGATCGCCCCTGCAATAATCTTTTTGGGCTCTGCCGCCAATTTCATCGATAATTCTCCTATCTTGCCGTTTTTCAACAGTAGATTACTTCATGTAGCCTTTTTCTTTGTAATACTTTGCAGCGCCGGGGTGCAAGGGAGCTCCATTTTTCAAAGGTGTCCAGGCAGTGGCCGGGTCGAATTCCTTCATCGCAGCATAGGCTGCGCCCAGTTCTGTTTTGCTTTCACACAGTTTTTTTGTGATGGCGTAGGCAACGGCGTCCGGAAGGTCGGCGCTGGCCAGCAAAACCACTCCGCTGCTCAGGGTCTTGATGTTGTTGGTCTGGCCTTTCCATGTATTGGCCGGCATCGTTACCGTATTCCAGCCTTTGGCATTCAGTTTCTTGATCGTATCATCTGAAAGTTGAATGAAATGGATATTGCTT
>Ga0351948_1060_pt1 | contig 13718 bp, 18 predicted proteins | sample BONcelT113001G14_FD_206852 | JGI IMG/M metagenome (GOLD analysis project Ga0351948, IMG submission 206852) | Enriched cells from coal bed in the Powder River Basin, Montana, United States - BONCAT cells T11 rep3 HSBNCT.T11.300.1.G14 ...
AGGCCGCGTGACGGTTTCGGGTCAGGTTCTGATGGGTGCGCTTGTCGGTCATGCCCCAGACCAGGGTGGTTTCATCAATAACATGCGGCCGGACATAACCCCCAGTCCGGGATGGGTAAACAGTTCGGAAAGATTCATGGTTGTAGCTCCTTTTGAGTTTAGTACGTTTAATATCGTTGCGGAGGCGGATTTGTGCGGCGATGAACCTGCCGGTCATAAAAACGTTGCGGAGGCTGTGGAAATTTGGAAAATCAGCATCATGCTCTCCCCCGGTTCAATAGCAATGCCTTCTGATATAGTCTGCTACATCAAACTTTCGCAGGCATCCTTTGTAATTCATGTAGCGAATTTTTCCAAAAACCGGACGTTCTCCCCAGGCCCGGTCATGCACCCCACCGACACTCCAGGCGATTCCTGCATAACCGTTGGGGTCACGACCGTCCAGCTGATAGCGGTCGTTAAGCATGATGGCTGTTGACAGGGCATCTTCAGGGGAAGGTGACCACTCCAGAATCTTTTTGGCCCAGTACATCCGCAGGTAGCCATGCATCGTTCCGGTGTTGACCATCGTCAGTTGGGCGGCATTCCAGAGCGGGTCATGAGTCTGGGCCGTTTCCAGCTGTTCCGGCGTATAGAGGTACTCCCGCGGGTCGTGACGATGGTCCGCAATCGTACGTTGCGACCATTCAGGGAATCCATCCACACGGTCATAGCTGCTGTTATAGAGACAGAAATTGTCGGCCAGTTCCCGCCGTATGATCAACTCGTCCAGAAATGCTTCAGAAGATGGTGACGTACTCATTTGACGTAAAACTTCCAGTGCAACCCGTTGCGCTGAAAGCTGCCCAAAGTGCAGCCAGGGAGATAATCCGGACTGCCCGTGACGGCAGGGGTCGTTTCGCTCTGTTTCGTAAGAAGCAAGACCGTTTTTGATGAAGTCTTCAAGCCGTGCTCTGCCTCCCTGTTCCCCGGGTGTTAGCCAGCCGATCTCTGCCACAGATCGGTCAACCGTTATGCTGGACAAGGTTGTGTCAACATCGAAGGGGTTGACCGGCGATGGCCAGGGAAATGGATGTTTTGAGACGGGTGGGAAGTCATCAAGAAAATCGGGAAGCAGTCGATGAATTTTAGGCCGGATGGTGTAGGCGCCAAACTCCTGCTTGGATGAGGCGATGCGGCACGGTACGATATTGTGGGCATCAACTTCGATGCTCGGGACGGAGACGCTTCGTGCCACCTGATCATGCCAACTGCGCTTGATGCAGAGCGGATCAAAATCTGTTACCAGCACGCCGATGTTATACTGCTGTATGAAGCGACAAATTTCATCGGGCGGGTTGCCGCGCAGCATAAATCCGAATTGACGCAGGGTCGCACCAAGAAATGAATCTGCAAGGGTAAACACAACCGCCAGGGGCGCCTGCCGTTCCAACGCCAGGCTCTGAGCATGGAGCAACGCCCAGTTGTCAACTACGCGCTGGTCGCGGCTCATCCAGTAGACCACCGCTCCAGCAGTTTCGGAAATCTGGTTACGGCAATTGATGCGAAGCGGATGAATAGTCATAGTCGCACTGCCTGATAAAATGTATTCAACGTGGTGCAGGCTTTCGTATTTGACGGTCTTAAAGTGGATTTCATGTAAATGGTCGTCTTACTGTTCCACCGTCTGCCACGGTGACGATGCCCAGATAGCCATCCACGGTTATCAGGTTGCCCGTGTCGATCAGCTCGGTGGCACCTGGTACTCCGGTGACACAGGGGAGTCCATATTCACGGGCAATGATCGCGCCATGGATCAGCATGCCGCCGCGCCGTTCGACAATACCGCCGGCAAGCGGTGCGACAAACGTCATATTCGGATCGACCGCATCGCAGACGAGAATTTCGCCAGACTGAAACGCTCGCAGGTCAGCCGGTTGGCGAAGGAGGCAGTGGCCGAATCCTCAACCGGTGCTGTCGAGCGGACCGTTACGGGGCGGTCGGCACAACGGGGAGCAAGGAGCCCAATCAGATCCGCAGCGAGACCGGAAGGAAGCGTTGTGTTCAGAAACAGGCTGCGCACCCTCAGTCCCAAGTCCCACAATTCTTCCCAGCGCATCTCGCTGAAGGGTTTACGCTCCAGCAAAAGCGGCAGACGTTGCCGCAGCCCGGTATCATCCAGATAGCGGTCATAGGCCGTTGTCGTAACGCAGAGACCTGGCGGTATGGGCGTGCCTGAGCTGGCCAGCCGACCAAGGGCGACCGCCTTGCCGCCGGCGCGGTGCAGATCGGCGGCGGTCAGTTCCACCAGATCGATGACGAGTGTGGACGGATGGTTCATGGTGAAAAGTGGAATTCGATGACGTTCTGAAAACGTGTCACCAGGTAGATGCTCGATATCTGCACCCGGAACAGAGCGCAACTCGGCGACGCCGTGAACTCGGCCAGGTGTGGGTGGCTACCAAGGAATACCGCCAGCCCGGTCTCCAACTCAGTCCCACTCAATTCCTCGGCAATGCCGAGGATGGTGGCGGCTGCCGCCCGGCTGAAATCGGTCACCTGGTTACTGCGGTTGTCAATCAGAAGGGAGACGTGATGGTTTCCGGCCAGATTGGCCCATTTACGGGTGGCTCGGAGTGTGGTGAAAAACAGCTGGCGCAGGTCTGGGGTGACGGCCACCGCCACCAGGCTGGCATAGGGACCGTTTCCGGCGTCAGTGGCCAGTACGGCCAGCGGTTGTCCGGTGCAGAGTCCCTTGAGAATATCATTGCTTTCAGCGGTGTTGTTCATAGATTTAGCTGCTCCTGTTCCAGAATGCTCCTGATCCTCTGTGCCGAAAGTCTGCACTCGCGGTTTTCATTGCGCCTCCACAGGTGTCTTTGGAGAAAAAGCCTCTGCCGGACCATTCAGGTTTCTAATCCATGTATTCCAGTATAGCCGCTTGTCGAAGCTCGGCAAATGAGGGGGTTGTTGACAGAGCGGATTTTTTGACGGCGTCTCAGGGAGAACTCCGGCGAAAGCGCGAGAAAAACTCCCATATCTGCCTCGTGGCTTCGAATCCCTTCAGTGGATGGTCCGGATTCAGCCTGCTGGTGAACCAGGGGGCGGGCCACTGGTGCCCCCACCCTGGTAACAGGTAAAATTCCACTGAGCTGCCTTCCCGGCACCCTTTCCATACCAGGCGCTGCATCGCGCCATTATCGCAGCTCTCCTTTACGGGTTCCGGCTCGCAACCGTTTGCGGTGCTCCAGAAGTCGGCGGCGTAGGCGGCCGGCAAAAACGACCGTTTGCCGTTTGTTCGGGGGCTGTTCGTGTCATTCGCGGGAATAGTGTCGTCCTCACTGCCGTGAAAGACGATCAACGGCACGACGTGCGCCGGTTTTGGCAGCCAGCACCTGGGCTCTTCGCCGTCGACAGTGCTGCCGATGGCTCCGCTGACAACGGCCGCGGCAGCCAGGTCGCCGGCTCGTTCGGCGGCAAAGCGATAGGTCAGCATCCCGCCGTTTGACATGCCGGCCAGGTATATACGGGCAGGATCCACGGCCAGCTTTCTGCGGACAACGCCGATCACCTCAGCGACAAAGCCGACATCATCGACCTGGTCATCGGCGGCTTTGCCGCAACAGTGGCCGGCGTTCCAGTGTTGGAACAGGCCGAACAGACCGATTCCTTCCGGATAGGCAACAAGAAAGCGCTCCTCATCAGCCAAGGTACTGAAACCTGTTTCGGTTTCGGTTTGCTTCCCGGTGCTGAAAGCTCCGTGGATGACGATAACCAGTGGCAATGGCGTGTCCGGACGGTAATTGGGCGGGATATGCAGGAGGAATTTGCGGCGAACAGCATTATAGGTCGTTTCGGTGCGTACGCGGTAAGTCCCGGCGGGAGGATTCGGGATTTCGGGAAGACTTGCCATGCAGCCGGAGATGAGAAACAGGGCCGACAGCGTAAAAAATCGACTCATCCAGCTCAAAAACGGCATGGTTTCTCCTTGGGTGAAAAGCCGGGAGAAAAAACGTGGCACCTCGTCCCGACGATGTTGGGAGATATTTTACGTATGAAAGGCACCCCCGGAAACGCAACGTTCACGGGGGTGCCCAAATCATCAGGGGTGCAAAGCAATCAGAATAGGAGAAACAGGGAAAAACCTTTTTCTCACGTGTCATTTCAATGCAGTTGTTACGTTCAAGAAGCGTCGTATTGTGTTGTGCCGTTTGCAATCCATTACAAGCAGGGAAAAATATGTCTGTTCATCAGTGAAACAGTGTCCCGTGTTACATCCCCCCGGTGACCGGAGAGAAGGCGACCTGGTCGCCCTCCCGGAGAACCGTATCAACTCCGACTTCCTTGTTGTTCACAAAAACGATATTGATTTCATTAGCGGGAAGCGCAAGTTTGCCGATGATATCATTGACCGTTGTTCCGGCTGGAACATCATGTTCTTTTGCCCCTTTGTAATCACACACATCCGTCTTGGCCAGCGTTGAAAAGCATTTCACCGCTATTTTCATGGTATCCTCCCTTTCATTGCCGACGCTTCTTGCTTATGAAGTGTAGAGGGCAACCATCCAATGTCAAGACGCTATAATGGCACCATGATTGTCAGGGCAGCGAGAAGCAGCTTGATGGATAAACAGGCATAACGATAACCGTTGGTCATAACCTTCTCTTTATTGTTAGTCATGGCGATATTCTAGCAGGGAGGGTATTGTATGCAATACGCCAGCCCTTCCGGAAAGTTTCGATACGGGGGTAATTGCTTCTGGTATACTGTTTTTACGTACCTCAACCGGAACGGAATTTTGTCGTCGGACAATTGTGGATGTGCTTGCCTGCGCTGTCCGGTGCCGGCAGTTGGCCGGAGCTGCGGAGCCGAGCATGGTCAGGAAAAATGATGACGCGAATCATTCGAGAGGTGTTGGCAATGGGAATTCTGGCGAGCCTCCTGGCGGCCTGTGCCGGGGAGCGTCCACAAAACCTGGGGGTGCGTGATGGGACCCTGGCACCCTGCCCGTCGTCTCCCAACTGCGTGTCCAGTCGTGCCAACGATGAACGGCACCGAATCGTGCCGCTCTGTTTCAGCGGCGACCCGGACGCAGCTTTCACACGGTTGAAGCATATACTGCCCCTTCGGCCAGATACGAAGATTGTTAAGGAGACTGACCGCTACCTGCGGGTCGAGTTCCGTACCCTGCTCGGCTTTGTGGATGACGGCGAATTCCTCCTGGATACCGACGGAGGGTGCATCCACGTCCGCTCCGCCTCCCGCCTCGGGTATTCGGATCTGGGCAAGAACCGCGCCCGGATCGAGGAGATCCGCAGCCGGTTTGCCGGATCTGAGCGGACGAAGTGAACACTACTGGAGGGTCGAGGATGACGATCATCGAGGAGAAGACGAAGATCCTGCTCCAAGCCCTGAAGCGGGACGAGTTGACGCCCCTGTCAGTGCCGGGCGTCGCCCTGTACGACCCGCCGTGGACGCCTCCGTTTATGCGCCGGAACGAGGTCCTGGTAGAGATAGAGGGAGGCGGCACGGGAGGGTGAAATCGGTTAGGAGGAGGCGCCTCCCGGCCGCTCCTCGTCCAGGGCACGCCGGAGCGCCTCGTCGAAGGGTGTCAGTGGGAAGGGGAGCAGGTCCCGCAGGCGGGTATCGCGGCAGACCACCTCGTTGCGCAGACCCTCGATCAGCGGCATGGAGATGGAGGGCTTGACCGGCGTCACCAGCCCTACCCAGTAGGAGGAGAGCTTTGGGGTCAACAGGGGTACCGGCACGATTAGCAGCCGTTTTCCCCGCAGCCGGGCGAAGCGCTCCATCATGTCCCGGTAGCTGAGGATCTCCGGACCGCCGATATCGAAGACCCCGCCGGCGGTTCGCTCCTCCCGCAGACATCCCGCCAGGTAGCGAATTACGTCATCGACGGCTATGGGCTGGCACCGGGTGGAGACCCACCGAGGTGTGATCATCACCGGTAGCCTTTCCACCAGTGCCTTGATGATCTCGTAGGATGCCCCGCCTGCGCCGATGATGATGGCCGCACGCAGGACCGTGGTGGACAATCGCCCGCTCCGCAGGATCTCCGCCACCTCCAGCCTGCTGGCCAGGTGTTCGGAGAGGCCGCTGCCGGTTTCACCGAGGCCGCCCAGGTAAATGACCCTGCGCACGCCCGACTTGTCTGCAGCGGTCACGAAGTTTTCAGCTGCCTGCCGGTCACGCTGCTCGAAACCGGCCCGGCCGGCCGCCAGGGAGTGCACCAGGTAGAAGGCGGTATCCACTCCGGCAAGGGCCGCGTCCAGCGACAGCGGCTCCAGAAGGTCCGCGACCACCGCCTCCACGCCTTCGGGTACGGTGGTTTCCGGACGACGCACCATGGCGCGAACCCGGAAGCCCTCATCCGCGAGTGCGGATACCAGTCTCCTCCCAATGAATCCGGTTGCACCGGTTACCAGGACCGTCCCTCTGCTCGGCTCCATGGTTTTCCCCCTCACGAGATGTTTGGTAACAAGTGTACACCATATTTTCGGAATTGGCTGGCACGTCCTCCGCGGAAGTGAGAGAATTGCGGATGGCGGATGGCACCGGCCCGCCAGTCTGCTATTCCAGGAACGGAGGATCCTATGGGGGAAAAGATAACGCGGAACAAACGGATTGCAAGCAAAGATATCATTCTGGGGGATTCCTCGGTCGTTTCCCGGCAATGGGTTCAACTCCCTGCAGGCGTTGCACTTCCAACGCCGGAGCAGATGCTGGAGAGGTATTTCGTTTTTCTGCGCCGCTGCACCCTCTCTCTCGTTCGTCCGGTCACGGCCGCAGGCGGGATAGCATTCAGGCTGGCGGGGCTGCACCGTCCGCTCCTGCTGTTCGCTCCCCCGGAAAGTTCCCGGGACGGCGCAAGCCGTTCCGTAGCACTCCGCATCCAGGGCGGATTGCTGGTACAGGAAAGAGAATGCGGCCGGGGCATGCTCACCTTTACCGTTTCCCCCCTACCGGACGGGGTGGAACTGGGCGTCCAGGTTGCCGACTATTGCCCACTTCTGCTGGGCGGCCCGGGACCGTCCCGGCTCCGGAGCCGGTTATACCGCTCTACCCAGGCCATTGTCCACCGGTTGATTACCGTACGGTTTCTCGACCACCTGTGCCGAAACCTGGACAGAGGTGAATAAATTACATGAGAAGAGGAAGGGCAACTTCCGGGTCAATTTAGAGCGGTCAAGCTAAAGAAAATGCCCTTATATAAACCATTGCCGGAAGCTGGGTGGATCCCCCCCTAAGCCGGCGGAGAGCTAAAATTCGCTACACTAAATTCGCATGGTAAGTGTCTTAAAGTTATTGACAGGTTCCGTATGTGGCCGTGGTGTGGGAGTCTGTTTTTAATTCCGCAGGGAGGTAAAGGGATGGTTATACCGGCGTTAACATAAGGAGAACTTTGCTCGCTACACGACCTGGAAAAAAGGGGGCTAGCTTGTGAACTAACCCCTGATTTTTTGGTCCCCGGGCGGGACGCTCAGCAAAACTTTTTCTCCTATCAATTTGGTTTTCTGCTGAATCCGGTCAAGAGAAACCATCCTCGAACGGAATATCTGATGGTGAGGATGAATTCTTCCGTTCTTGCATCTTGAATAAACATAACAAATATGTTATGAGGCAATTATGCCTTGGACCATCGATTACTACAGTGAAGAGGTACGGCTCGAAATCGATGCCTTGCCGGCCGACATTCGAGCATCCTATACCCGGCTGACCGAACTGCTTGAAGAAGTTTGGCCTCGGTCTCCGTATGCCCCATTCACGGGCAATGGGAGAAGGGTTGTTCGAGCTCCAGCCGAGGGGACGAGAGGGAATTGCACGGGTGTTCTATTGCATAAAGGTGGGCAAGAAGATCATCATGCTCCACTCGTTCATCAAGAAGAGGCAGGAAACGCCAAAGCGGGAGCTTGATATTGCCCGTCGCCGACAGAAGGAGGTATCAGAAAAATGACCAGAAAAGCACCCATGAAAACGCACCGCCAGATGGTGGATGAATGGAAACGGGAGCCGGAATTCAAGGCGACCTATGATGAACTGGAAATGGAATTCACCCTGTTGCGAGAACTCTTGCTCGCCCGGCAGAAGGCTGGCCTGACCCAGGCAGAGGTGGCGGAAAAGATGGGGACGAAGCCGCCAGCAGTGACGCGACTGGAAACGGCCCTGTCGGATCAGAGGCACTCACCGACAATTGCAACATTGAAAAAATATGCCCAGGCGGTCGGCTGCAAGCTTGAGGTTCACCTAGTACCAACTAAGGCAGCTAAAGCCAGCTGACAATGTTGAGAGTGGCTCCATGTCCATGAAAGCATTGATTAGCTGCACTAACAGTTACGCGAATGAAGGGATGTAAAGCGATGAAGTTTTTGCAGACAACGCCACGGACCATCTGATACGCTACAAAACTTCTAACATTCCGATATAACAGAATATAATTGTAAGACAACTCCAGAAAGTTGTGTAGATAAAAAAATAAATGGCCGATTTCATTACGAAATCGGCCATCTTAATTTTAGTTCCCCAGCGGGGATGGTTCTGGGCACTGGGAAGAGCGGATATGCATTTGAACCAACTGTCTCCTTTTTATCAGAAAGCTCTACTTTTACCCTGTCTCATTACAGGGTAAGTTTACGTCCCATATAAACGTCAAATCTCATTCTGAACTCATAGTACAACTACATAACCACGCATGTTATACCTACACAGAATGGACGCTCCGTTCTTTCCTGAGTCTTTCGATCAGCGGCGGGAGGAGAGTGAGCACGAAGTCAATATCTTCCCGTGTGTTTTCCCTGCCGAGGGAAAACCGGATGGTGCTGCGAGCCGTTGTGGCATCCAGGCCCATTGCAGTCAAAACCCGCGACACGTCACGACTCTCCGCCGAGCATGCCGAACCTGCGGAAACAGCCACCCCATTCCGGTCGAGTTCCGCCAGAAGGTCCTCCACAAAAACCCCCTTGAAAGAAATGTTGAGTGTATTCGGGAGCCTCTTTTCGGGATGACCATTTACCTTCACGTCCGGAATCGTCGCCAGGATACCCTTCTCAAGGGAATCACGAAGAGACCGTATTCGAGCCGCTTCATACTCCAGATCAATTTGCGCCATTTCACACGCCATTCCAAGCCCTACTATCCCTGGTACATTCTCAGTTCCGGCGCGCCGGTTGCGTTCCTGGGGTCCACCGTGGATAAGTGGCTGGACGCGGAGGCTACTCCTGACGATCAGTGCGCCGATTCCCTTGGGGGCATGGAGTTTGTGCCCCGATATAGTTAAAGCATCCACTGGAAGGTCCCTGAATTTTATCGGGAGCTTGCCAATCGCCTGCACAGTATCACAGATAAAACAGATTCCTTTTTTTGCGGCAATCGTGCCGAGTTCCCGAATGGGAAAGATGACGCCGGTTTCATTGTTGGCGTACATGGCGGAGATCAGGACCGTATTGTCAGTGATGGCGGTTTCAAGATCGTCCGGATTGATCATTCCTTCGCGATCCACGCCGAGGAAGGTTGTCTTAAACCCATCACGTTCCAGAGACCTGCAGCTGTTGAAGACGGCCGGATGTTCAACCATGGTGCTGATAAGGTGGAAACCGTCTTTCCGCCGTGAAGCCACGATTCCCTTTATTGCCATGTTTACGGATTCACTTCCACCTGATGTAAAGAGAACCTCCGACGGGGAACAGTTGACGAGAGCTGCAACCTGCTCCCTGGCCCTGTTCACGGCTTTTTTTACATTGCTCCCGGCCCAATGGGCGGAGGACGGGTTGCCGAAGTCCTCACGGAAGAACGGGAGCATGGCATGAAGCACCTCAGCATGGACCGGCGTCGTGGCGTTATTATCCAGATATATTTTTCGCATCTTCTTCTCCTTGATTGATGCTCTGATTATTCCTGATCGATTCTTGCGGAAATGCTGCCGGAAACAAAAAAACCCGCACCACTAGCGACTGTTGTCGTAATCGGTGCGGGTTTCGGTGCGTCTGCTGTGCAGAGGACGAAATGGGCGCATACCCGGCAAATAGGATTGTTATTGTTTACAATTAATGAAGTAATTTGCCGAGCATTAATCATAACAATTGCCAAGAAATATATACCAACTGCATCTGGGGCGTCAAATACTAATATTTCTTTTTACGCCGCTGCTTGCTTGCCACTGTGGGGTTAGTCGCGACACCTGGACATCACCCCCAACCAATGGTGAGGATGTGGCGATGAAGATAGGACTTGGCCAGGCAAATCAGCCATCAGTACCATTACGGAAGAAAGTCTGGTACTGTATAAATAACAGTAGTATTCTGGGCAAAACCGGCCAGTGAAGCAGGCATGAAATTACACACACTAATTATTTCCAGATTAAAGTATCTGAGCTTGAGAAAGGAGTACTCCAACTTTTTATGAAAACATCAAAAAAGCAGATTGAGGTGTCCGGAACACTGTCATTCAAAAAAACCGATATGGACTTTCTGGGGAACGACAGAATAGCCCTCCTGGAAAACATCGATGAATGCGGATCCATAAACAAGGCAGCCAAACTCGTCGGCGTAAGTTACAAAACAGCATGGGATTCAATCAATGCCATGAACAAACTTTCCGAGAAACCACTTTTTATTCGCACGGCCGGAGGGAAATCAGGAGGAGGGACCATTCTTACGGCTGAGGGCAAAGAACTCGTAAGAAAATACCGGCTCATACAAAGAGAGCACGATAAGTTTCTTACAAACCTTGAAGATAAGATGCTTGATGTTGATGTGAATAATCTTTATAGATTTTTTGAAAAAGTTTCCACGAAAGTTAGTACCAGAAATTCTTTTATAGGCAAAGTTGTAAAAATTGTAAAGGGAGAGACCAAATCAGAAGTGACCATGGCAGTGCAGGGTGGCGGCAGAATTATCGCGATAATTACCAATGAGAGTGTTGAGAATCTTACTATGCACGAAGGAAGTTACGCTTATGCCATTATCAAGGCAAATTCTGTCATTATCGGCTCCGGCGACGGAGACATAAAAGTCAGTATCAGCAATAGGTTGCCGGGAAATATAACCAATCTCGTTAGAAATATTGTTACCACTGATGTGATTGTTGAGTTGTCCGGCGGAAATATGATAAGTGCTATTATCCCCAATGCCTGCGCTGAAAGTCTTGCACTTAAAGAAGGTGACCGGGTTTTCGCCATGTTTAATGCGGCAAGCGTTATCCTGGGGACCGATTGATATGGAGACCAACCGGACTTGCCGGTTTCAGCGGTTCACGTAATCGTCTAAAGTGACAGTTTCGGTCCAGACCGGTGATCACCACCAACCCGATGATCGTGCTGCCGAAGAAGACACACAGCTTCACCCAAAGCCCTCCCCCATTGCCTTAAAAGCTTTAATTCACGGCACATTTAACTCCCTCAAGTTTGCCGTCACCCAGTCCGTCGATATTCATGCTGACCACAACCAGCCAGTTATCCGAACTGCGGATGCGACGATATATCCTGTTCAATCCGACTGTCGGCTATCAGGAAACGCATCATGCCGAAGAGCAGCGCAGTTACCGCCAGGACCGAGTAGTCCGGATATGCTAAGGAAAAAATCTATTGTATTGCAGTTCGTTATTTAGTAATGTACATAACGAAACAAAAAACAGCATGGTAACGAACGGGACGGATATCCCACAAAATCCCGAAACGTCTTTCAGCATATTTTCGAGTTTCACACCTTTTCCAGTTCTTGCTTTTCACTCTCCCGTCATAGCGACCATTCGCTTCAAGGGAAAAGTTTCGGTCTACATGTAGGAAAATAAACCATCTTTAGCGGGTATTTACATGCGAAGGCAAGTCGTTACAGATATGAAGGTTCCGAATTCAGTCTGGAAAAAGATGGTCTCGGACACTTTGCACGAACTGAACATTGTTCCAGAAAATTTTTCGGGAAAAATCGTCATTTCTTTTAAGGAAGGAGGGGTCAGCTATATAGAAAAGACCGAAACCTTAAAATAGAGAAGATCGAGGAAGCAGGGTTCCTCATCATGGCATCTTCACCACAACCAGCATCCTTGCCGCGGCAACTTGTTCCGTCCGCGCTATTTCAAGATATTCTCGTTACTTTCATTACTAGAACCATCTAGATTTACGCGCATATACCGTCTCCTGCACGGGCCCACGCAACGAATCCCGCATCGATTCCGCATATCGCGGTAGTGTCGTGGTGCGGGATTATTTTTTCCACTTGAACCAAGAAGGGACACCAACATGTCGAGAGAACACTGCACTACATGCAATAAAGAGATAGAAACCGAGTACTACCTGAACAAGAAATGTTCGAAATGCGGTTCGTGGTTCTGCTATGACCATTTGGGCCAATACAAATGGCAATGCACTAAATGCCTGACCTATACCCTGAGCAATGTATACGGGAACTGACTGCGGACGCATCCAGGTATCATCTCTCCTTTTCGTCAAGCTCCCTCATCACGCTTCAGACGTCACAGGTAGCCGGAAACGGCATGAAAGAGATATGCGGAAGGGCTTATAAACGCATGAATACACTTACTATCCTCATAATGAATCGTCGTAGCTGCCGGAGTTATACCGGCGAATCACTTTCGCGGGAAAGGCTCACAGACCTGATCAATGCCGCGGTGTGGGTTCCGAACGGCTCCAACAACCAGCCATGGAGATTCGTCGTCATCACGGACAGGGCGCTGATGAAAAATTATTCGGACGCCGCCAAAAGCGACTGGCTCGCAAGGCTCGCGGAAAAACCCCACCTGCAGCAGTATGAAAAAGCACTACGGGACCCTGAATACAACATCTTTTACAATGCGCCGGCGCTTGTCATTATCTATGGGAATTCGGAATCCTACTGGCATGTGTATGACTGCAGCATGGTTGCCTACAACCTGCATCTGCTTGCAGAAGAATCAGGCATGGGCGCCTGCTGGATAGGTTTTGCCCACAACATCTTCGCGACCAAAGAACAGAAAGTCGAATTCGGCATACCGAAGGGCTACGAACTGGTGGCGCCGGTAATACTGGGTCATCCCACTGCATCGCACCCCACCATGGGAGCACCTCGCAAACCGTTTTCCGTCCACTTCTATGATGGCGCCGAGTAAATGATCGGCTTGGAATGGTATCACTCATCTCAACACTCCAACCCCTTTCCACCTGACGCTCGCACTCCCGCTCATTGCTCAAGGGATATTTACTCGCATGTCATTATTCCAACTATCACTGCATTACCACATTTGCGGGCAATATCTTACTTGCAAATGGTTATATCGTATGGTATATAGCGTCTTGTTTTTTCATGAAAGATTCAAAGCTGGCCCAAGAAGTTATAGGGTAAATGATTAATTGAAGAAGAAGTCTTTATTGAGGGGCGAGGGTTCAGCAGACTAAATTTTTGTAGTATTTATTAATAATTTCACGCAATCAAGCGCTTATTTCGACCTCTGCTGCAGGCGGACTCAACGAAACCCGTATTGATACCGATGATTTTTTCGGTATTGGTGCGGGTTTTTTTTGTGCCTGCTGTCAGCGAAAAGATAGCGCAAAAGCTCTGTCACATACATTTTTTTATCGGGAAACAGGGTATTTCACCTCTTGGATATGCCGATCCGGATATCCACGCATGCGGCATACCGGAGCACACAACCCCGCAGTCACTCGATCTCCTTGCCGGAATCACTATCCTCGTTTCCGAGTAAGACAGGAATGGTCGCCATTCGCAATTTC
>Ga0351948_1062_pt1 | contig 13474 bp, 12 predicted proteins | sample BONcelT113001G14_FD_206852 | JGI IMG/M metagenome (GOLD analysis project Ga0351948, IMG submission 206852) | Enriched cells from coal bed in the Powder River Basin, Montana, United States - BONCAT cells T11 rep3 HSBNCT.T11.300.1.G14 ...
TGTTGCATATATTGACTTATTTGTGAAATTCCCGGTGCTGCTCGTTACGCCTGATGCCGTTATATTTCCGGTTGAAACTATGGTGGAGATGCTCGATGGTATTCCGTTTATTGTTAATGTGCCGTCAACCTTCACCTCAGTACAGCTTGAAATGGTTTTTGCCGCACCACCGCTGCAGCACGTAGTTGTGCCAGAACCAAGTGTCACGCTGCAACTGCAGGTACATGCACTTGACACAGAGGGCGCACTCGATACATTCGGCAGACCTGAAACTGAAAGATTCGTAACATCAACGTTGAAACCGTTATAGCTTCCGCCGAGATCATTTTTAAAATCCGCCCAATCAGTGGAATCAAATAATTCCGGAATACGGTCCGAAAGAGGTTCCCCGGTACAAGTACTGCTCGCTGAATTGCATGCATTGCCTTCTTTATCCTGTATAGCGTTGGGTGAACCATAGACGCCTTTTTCGCTTGCCGCACCGGTACAGCTTTCATCATTATTGATATTGTTTATGCTGGTTGTTATCGTTCCGCCGTAAACAATTCCCGGTGTCCTGCATGTAGTGTTGCAATTTTGTATGGTAGAACTTCCGCCTACACTGAAATTTCCGCCGTTTCTGAACACAACAGCTGCAAGCTGCGCTGGAACTGAAGCAGGTACAACGGCGGTCTTTACAACAGTTGCACCGCCGAAAGTTCCCTTCCCGTGTATAAAACAATACCCGCCGCCGGATACTGAAAAATAGCTGTAGCTCGCGTTCACACCGCCCGTGTTTACCGTTCCGGTAGCTGCTGCAGGACAGGTGCTGTTTGCAACAACAGATGCAATTGCCGTGTTAATGCCGAATTCTGAAGCCGTGCCTGCTACCTGATATTTTCTTCCGCTCCCGTATGCCATATAGCCAAGTTCAGACATTTTTATGGCAGTGGTCCCCAGTATCATGACCAGTAATGTAGTTGCAAGGACAGCGGCAAGTATAAATCCTTTTTCATTCTTCATATTCACCTCCCGAAGACCCTTTGAACCGTCTCGGTATCGTATTCTCCTGAATACTTCTTAGACTGGCTTCTAAAAGTCACCGACACGTTTACCGCAGTGCATCCGCCGCTTAAAGCAGTGCATCCGGATGGCAGCAATGTTGCCTGAAAGGTGTTTATCGGCGCTATCGGTGTAGCAGGTTCGTTACTGTTGCAATCACTTGCCGTATCCGTTAAATCCGCGTAAAGCCAGTTCCGGTTGCCATCGCTGGAATTGGAAGCACAATAAAGTCTTATTTTATGAGGTGATCTTTGAATAATATCGCCTGCCAGAGCAACCTTGCTTGTAGAACCGCTCCAGGGATCAAGCGTTGAATTTACCGTAGCGTTTGTCGAGCTCCCTGAAGTCAGCTCCGAGCAATCTGCATTATTTACACTCAAATTGGAGTTGAGTGCCAGCGGTATGACACTTCCTCCGCTTGAATCATTCTGCAAAACACCCTTTCTCCATAAATAATAACAATTTTGTCCCGTACTTTTACTTAGCCTGCAGCTTACAAGGGTTGCGGTTGATCCGGATACATTCTGGACAAAACCTGTTCCGTAAAGGTTTCCCCAGAAAGTTACTTCATCACATGTAATCCCTGTTGATAAGCCTGTTTGAGCTGTTATTGTAATGCATTTCGCATTATTGGCAGGGTAGTTTGTACAGTCGGTGCCTGTGCTGGCAACATTAACACCCCATCTATCAAAGTACCTTGCAATAAGTTCGATAGAAGGTATTTTTGTCTGTACATCGTCAGACATGGTTTTAACATCCCGGAAGAGTTTCATCGATCCTGAATAAAGAAGGTATGCCGCTTCCAGTATAAATAGGCCGATTACAGTAACAATTAAAAGTTCGATTATTGTGAAACCTTTTTTATTTATCTTCATATCTCAACCTATTGAAAATTACATATTTTCGTCTGTAATTGAACACTTTTCCCCTGTGCAGCGGCAGTTGCAGTTACATTATTGCAATCATTACTCGAAGGAAACGTGCTATGGCTCATACTAATAGTTACATTGATGTTTTCGCAAGTAAACGATGTGCCTACAGGAAGTGCATTGGCACTGTACTGGGCAAGAGCATTTGTTGCACCATCAAGCAGGCAACCTTTAAGGGTCTTATCAGAAGTCTGGCCGCCAAAATAAACCATCATCGCAACAACACCCATGAGAGAAAATGTCAACAATGTAATTCCAATCATAGCCTCAAGTAACGTAAAACCTTTCACGGACATCCCCCAGATCCTTCCTCTGCCCTGATCCCTGCCCTGCTCACGACAGCCCTGTAATATTTGGTGCCGTTTGTTACGCATATATTACCTGTCTGTATGGCCAATCCGCGCGGATCGAAGGAAGCAGCATAACCCGAAGCAGAACCGGATACAGAAATATTATACCCTGTATTATCGCTATTCAATATTGTCATACTCTTTATGGCTGTTCCGCTGCATATACTTGCGCTTCTGCTTGTCCCGATATTATAGATTGTCAGATTTGTGCCGCCGCTGATGCATACCCCCGTATTTGTTGTTTTTTCCATTGCAATAATTTTTGCATATTTGACAAGATATTCCATCTCTGTTCCATACTGAGTGAGTTTATGTTTTTTAATCATTCCCATATAACTTGGAACTGCAACAGCAGCAAGAACGCCTGCTATAGCAATAACAACAAGCATTTCAAGAAGTGAAAAACCGTTTTCAAAGTTGCTTTGAGCTCTGAGTTTTTCAGGTCTACATCCCTGAGCCTCAAGCCTGGAATCTTGAACCTTTTTCATCTTACTTTCCTGCGATAAGGCTAAAAAACCCATATATTATTCTATCTCCAAGAAAGATAAATATCAATGCACCGGCAGAGAGAAAAGGTCCGAAAGGGATTGCATATTTCGCGTCCTCGCCCTTTATAAACATCATGGGTATACCAATCATAGTCCCCAATAATGAGCCCGACATAAGGCTGAATATTACTCCTTTTATTCCGCAAAAAGCGCCTATCATTCCAAGGAGCTTTATATCGCCGCCGCCCATACCTTCTCTTTTTCTCAACAGTTCGTAACCATAGGCAATGACAAAAAGAATCCCGCCGCCAAGAAATATTCCGTAAAGCGCATCCATATAAAAGAAAAAAGGTTTTCTGAAAAAAGCCAAAACAAAACCGATGATCAGACCCCCTATGCTTAAAACATCGGGAATGATTCTAAAATCAAGATCAATAAAGGATATTGCAATTAGAAGGGAAACAAAGAGCATACCAACAAATAACTCAAGGGAAATGCCGTATTTTTTAAAAAGCATAAAAAAAAGAAAAGCAGTTATCAGCTCAACCATGGGATACCTTATTGAAATATGTGCACCGCATTGCCTGCATCTGCCCTTCAATAGTAAGTAACTTATAATTGGAATATTGTCATAAAACATTATCGGTTTTTCACAGGAAGGGCATGACGAAGATGGTTTTACAATGGATTTTTCTCTTGGTAGCCTGTAAATACAGACATTAAGGAAACTGCCGATGACACCGCCAAAAACAATAATTGCGATATCCACTAAATATGGTGAAATATTTGTAGACATATTTTTTCATACTCTAAATAAAAAAAGGGGGCGTGAGCCCCCTTTTTAGTTAGTTGGATTTAGGCTTGTATGCATCCGGTAAAGTACCGCCCCATGTCCATGCCCTCTGATCAGTGGTGCTCATTGTCAATGTTGTACCATTAACATCTCCACCGATATTCGTAAGAGTTGTAGAGATATTTCCGGTGGCAGTTACGTCCATAGCGCTTATATACTGACCAGGAGGGGTAACTCCATAGGCAGTGCCTACCGCAGCAATTCCTGCCGCAGCTACTCCCGCGCCTGCCTCGGTATAATAGGCAGCAACAGCATTCTTTATGGCGCCCATAGCACTGACGACACCAGCAACCTTGGATTTCTTGGTGTAGCCGGAGTAAGCCGGGATTGCAATTGCAGCAAGGATGCCGATAATTGCAATAACAATGAGAAGTTCAATCAACGTAAAACCTTTACTATTTCTGTTAATCTTAATCATAAAAAACCTCCTTAAATTAATTTATTTATTAATACAACTCTTATTTTAGCATAAATTTATCATTTGTAAATGATTTTTGTCACTTTTTCAAAGACAATAAATATACTTGAAGACTTACAAAACGATGTGTTAGCTTTTTAAAATTAATGGATAAATTAGACTTATTGAAAAAGCATACGAAACCTCATCTGCTTTATTTAGTACTACTGCTCTTTGCTACATTTTACTATCTTATACAGTGGCCTGTTTTTGCCGGAGATACAGATTTATGGTATCACCTAAACGGCGGGAGATATATTCTTGAGCATATGTCCATACCAAAGGACAGTTTTTTCTCATTCATTTCTCCTGCAAGGGAATGGGTTGATTATTACTGGCTTTTTCAGGTAATTGTATATGAAATACATTTTTTAGCGGGGTATTATGGCTTAATCATATTAAAGGTCATTGTTTTTTCGGGAATTGTCTGGATGGTTTTATTGTCACTTTATAATAAAATTCAGGATGATGACCGGTCATATCTTTATATAACAATAATCTTTTCTCTCTGTCTTTTATTTCTTCTCCCTCGCTATCAGCTCATCAGGCCGCATATATTTTCCTATTTATTCATAGTGATGTTTATATATATTCTTGAATTTAAAAAAGAAAGGGCTGTATTTCTGCCTCTGCTTGCCGTCATCTGGTGTAATATTCATGGAATCGAATATCCTGTTATGATATTAATTCTTCTTGCCTATGTATGTGAATTTTTTACAAATCACATATGGCATAAAAGGCATATTAATAAAGATGATCTCTCATATATAGCACCGATCGTCATTTCTATGTTTGCTGTATATCTAACCCCGCATTTCTCAAACCTGACATGGGTCCCCTTTGTGCCAACCGGATCAGCATCACTGTATATCAAGGAACTGCAGCATTTTGCTTTTGAAGACCTGGCATCATTCTTCATGATAAAGATGTCTATCTCTACTGATACGGCCTTTAACCTGCTTTTTATAGCGGCCTGCTTGTCATTGATCGTTTCTGTTATTAAGAAAAAACTAAAGATCAGCCATGCCATACTCTTTATTGGCGGAATTATACTCTTAACAAGGGGTAAGCGTTTCGGATATGAATTTGCACTTCTTACAATCCCCATAATAAAAGCTAACATTTTTAATCTGTCAATCAAAGAGATTCAGAACAAGATTTACAAATTATTATGTATCATTATGCTAACTTGCATAGCAATCACACCTTTCATATCACTGAAAAACATGTTTGCCAATCCGCCAAGGTATCCTGTTTCCTATAAAAACCTTCCGCATGGCATAGCGCTTTTTCTTAACCATATAAACGTCGGGGGATCAGTATTCAATCACCCCAACAACGGCGGCTATCTTCAATGGATGTTACGCCCTGGATATAAAATATTCATGGATATGGAAGTCCCCTTTCTTTTTACCGATGAAGATATTTATTTGGCAGGCAATGTTTTTTTTAATGATATATTATTAAAGAGGCTAATATCAGAATACAATCCGTCTTTTATAGCAGTCCCTATAGAAACCCCGAAATTCAAAGAAATGATCGAATATTTTAAGCACTACAAGATTGTATTTTTTGATGACACAACAGTTTTATATATCAACGGCAGGCATTACCCCTTTATTGCAGATGAGTATAAAATAAATGCGATAGACCCATTTATGCTTATAAAACAGTCAATTATTTCTTTAAAAGGTAAGACGGGCTTTAAGCCAGCAATTAATGAACTCCATAAAATCCTGCAAATATATCCTGATTGCGGAATTGCAAACCAGATCATGGCAATGATTTACAACAATGAAAGTCTTTATCAAAAAGCCATTTTGTATGAGGATGCCATTATAAGAAACTATCCGGAATTGCCTGTGGGCTATAAACTAAAGGCCGATTCCCTGAAGGGGTTCAATGAATACGATAAAACAATCGAGAATTACAGAATTGCATTAAAAAAATCTGATGTTAACAACAAGAGCGATATCATATATATGAATAAAGAGATTGCTCTAATTTACCTTAAACAAAAGCATTATAAAAGAGCCTATAAACTTTTTAAAAAAACAATTAATATTTTTTCGCCGGATACTTCATATAGAGATATTTATTATCTTAGTTTATCTGCTTCTATGGCAGGTAAAACAAATGAAGCCATAGAAGCATATAAATATGGTTACATAAGTGTGCCTGATGACAATAGGGAATGGCAGGAAAAATACAAAGACCTTAGAATCATTATAGGAAAAATCAATGAAGGCTGATTCAGAATATATGAACAACCAGGGTGTAAACACAAAATCTGAAAAGAAAGTTGTTGTTGTAATGCCGGCATTCAATGCTGAAAAAACTTTACTGAAAACATACAATGAAGTTATGGAACAAGGCGTTGTTGATCTTATCATTATTGTCGATGATGCAAGTCATGATGACACAGCATCTATAGCCGCAAAACTCCCTCATACAAAGGTATATGTGCATGAATGGAACCGTGGTTACGGAGCGAACCAAAAAACATGTTATAAGATGGCGCTCGAAGAAGGGGCAGATATTATCATTATGATCCATCCTGATTATCAATACACCCCAAAGCTAATTCCTGCCATGGTTTCCATCATTAAAAACAATCTCTATGAATGTGTCCTCGGATCAAGGATACTCGGCGGATATGCCTTAAAAGGAGGAATGCCTGTCTATAAGTATATTGCAAATAGATTTATTACGTTGATTGAAAATATTCTCATGGGTGCAAAACTTTCCGAGTACCATACAGGATACCGGGCATTTTCAAGGGAATTGCTTGTCAGTCTGCCCCTTGAAGACAATTCCGATGACTTTGTTTTTGACAATCAGATGCTTGCCCAGATCATCTGGTTCGGTTTCACCATTGCCGAAATCAGTTGTCCGACAAAATATTTTATTGATGCATCGTCACTTAATTTTAGAAGGAGTGTTAGATACGGTTTTGGCTGTCTTTGGGTTGCTTTGTCTTTTCGTTTATCAAAAATGCACCTAATTTATTCCAAATTATTTCCGAAAGATTAGTGGACAAAATTAATAAAAATAGATTCGATGATTTTTTTATTGATGCAAATTACCTCTCCCTCAAAAATTATCTTTATAACTATAAACTGAGAAAAAGGATGGTTGAGAAAGAATTTAGAAACATATATGAAGGGATTATTCTGGAAGTCGGGAGCGGAATCTCTCCCACAATAACTTTCTGTGATAGCATTGTATATGTTGATATATCATTTGCAGCGCTTCAGGAATTGAAGAAGGTTCATAAAAATGGGTTCTATGTTGTAGCTGATGTGACATGCCTGCCCTTCAAATCTGAATCTGTTTCTCATGTAGTTTGTTCAGAAGTAATCGAGCACATAGAGAATGATAAAGATCTTGTAATGGAAATCGAAAGGGTATTGGAATCGTCAGGCTCTCTCGTTATAACCTTTCCTCACCGCAAAATATATCTTTCTTTTGATGATTATTTCGTAGGTCATTATCGTCGTTATGAGATGGACAGCATGATAAACCTTTTAACCAATGCCGGATTGACACCTGTTCTCACAAAAAAGGTCCTGGGGCTCCTTGATAAATTTACTATGGCTTCATTGTGCTTATTTATCAGGCTATTCAAAATTAAGACTAAAGGCAAGACGGTTTCCACTGGAAATCAAAATATTCACAGGTTCTTATATCCTATCTTTCAATGGCTGAATCGACTATATGCGTTTTTTGCCTGGATCGATGCATGCTTGACACCGCTGAAATTTTCTACCGTACTTCTCATAAAGGCAATAAAAAAATAAATAAAATATATTCACTTATGGTAGATGAACCTTCATAAGTTCTGAGAATTCAGGATTAACCTTATTATATTTTAATTCGATTACTTTGCTATAATGTTTTACTGCAAGATCGTATTCTTTTCTGTAGTAATAAATTACCGCTAAATTGTTGTGTGCAGATCCATAATCCGGGTTAAATTCCAATGCTTTTTTATAGAAAAATAATGCCTTTTCCTGCTTACCTAAAAATAGATAAATTGAACCAAGGTTATCATATGCTTCAACAAAGTCCGGCTTTAAAAAAACAGCCTTAAGGCCGGTTTCGAGTGCCTCGCCGTATCTCCTCGATTCCAGATATATTTTGCTCATATTATTATAAACAGGTGCATAATCAGGGTTGATAGAAGCAGCTTTCATGTAAAAGTCCATTGCCGCATCCTGCTTTCCCATTGAAGAATATACGCTGCCAAGATTGTTATATGCCTCAAAGCAATCACCCTTCAATTCTACAGCTTTGTTGCATGCTTTTATGGCAAGCTCAAATCTTCCAAGCTTCCAATATGCAAGACAAAGGTTGGTGTTTGCTCCTGGGTCATGGGGGTCTAATCTCGCTGCGAGATCAAAATCAGCGATTGCCATATCGTAGTCATTTTTTGCAAAATAGGCATATCCTCTATTGTTGTAGGCAGTGGCTGCGTAAGGATATTTTTTTATGACATCCGTCCAGAGGACAACGCTGTTTTTCCACACCAGACACCTCTGCCAGGTGAGAAAAGATAGTATACCGGCAATACACACAAGCAATATTATGAAAAATTGTTTTATCAATAATCTGTATTGCGCTTCTTTTCTCAGAATATAAGAGAAGCCCTTGCCTGCCAAAAAAAAGAACCCTATATAGGGAATATAGGTATACCGGTCAGCAATGATTGTCCTTCCAGCAGGTATTATCTGGAGAACAGGCAATATGTTTATTAAGAAAAAGAGGATCCCGAAGATTATAGGTCTGTCAAATTTCACTTTTTTTAGAAAAACAAATGTCAAAGCAATAAAACCGCATAAAATTACAGGATATATCCAGTAGATAGAAGGCAGAATTCCGTTAATTTTTAGCGGATAGGGATAAAAACAGGATAGATTAACCGGCATTACAAATTTCATCAGATAAAAAACTATACGGTAGGAAAGATACAAAATATTATCAGGGAATAGAAATATGAATCTGTGAGTTATAGCCGTTTGCTGCGAGTAATAAACGGCTAAAGCAAATATTACTCCTAAGACGATAAAAGGTACTTTTTCTATGATTACCTTTTTTTTGAACTTGCGAAAAAGAACATAGTCAATTAGAAAAAGCAACAAGGGCAGGGATATTGCCATGGGTTTTGATAAAAGGGATAAAACAAAAAGAAGAATTGCAAGATAGTAAAACTTTTGTGCCTGTTCTTTCTTGATATAATAAGTATAGGATATGATAGCGCTTAGAAAAAAGAATGCATACAGAACATCTTTTCGTTCTGATATCCATGCCACAGACTCAACATGAAGCGGGTGAATGCCAAAAAGCAAAGATACTAAAAAAGCAATGAACACATTGCTGGAAACCAGGTAAATCAGCCAAAAAACAAGAATGCAGTTCAGTAGATGAAAGAAAAGGTTTGTGGCATGGTAGATAAAGGGGTTAAGCTTAAAAAACCGATATTCTATCATGTATGATATGCCTGTCAGGGGTATATAATTATCTAAAAGAAGTGAGCCCATCATTTTGTTTAAACTGCCCCATGACAAGGTTTTAATGGCAGGGTTGTCGATAATATGTCCATTATCATCCCAATTCGTAAAATCATTTTGTAAAGAAGGATAAAAAGCTGTAAAAGTAACAGCAAGTACTAAAGATATTAATAACGCTATTTTTAATTTCCTGGATTTCATGCTAATTTTCGTTGTTAATGTTTACGTGTATGGTCAAGCATCAAAATGATACTACCAAATAAGGTGAGTTGCAAGGGGTTCAACCTATACTGTGTTGCAGCATTATTGAGGCCTGTTTCACTTTTTAAGTTTTTTTGGGTTATTTACCCGGCAGTTTGCCAATATCAATACTCAATGGATAAAGGGCTTCTGCTCCTTTATCATCCGATATCCTGAACTTTATGTTGTACTTGCCATAGTCTTCTGTTCTGACCTGCCAGTTAATCATCCCTGTTTTATTGTTTATTCTCATACCTTATATTTAAAAAACTGGAATACAATTAAATAGGGAAAAACTCCATAAGGATGACAAACACGAACAGGCAGTTTTATATTTCCGACTGAAGTGACTCTTAGTTATATGGCGGGGAGATTAATGATCTATCAAAGAAGCCTGAAAATATATCTGATTCTGGATCGGGAGATATTGAAATAGAAGTATATCCAGACATTCAGATATTGATTTGTCCGATCTTTTCTGATTTATATTTATGTTTTATTTAAGAAAGTGTCAAAATAATCAGGTATTTTTGCTTCAAATAAGAGCTTTTTGCCGCTGTGCGGATGCTTAAAGGCTAAATAATGTGAATGGAGAGCCAAAGGGCCCTCAATTTTGCCTCTATTACCATATTTGTCATCATTCAAGATCGGATGGCCTATTTCAAAAAAATGGACGCGAATCTGATTTTTCTTACCTGTTACCAACTCTATTTCAAGTAAACTGTATTTATTCGATTCTTTTATTACCTCAAATTTTGTTATTGCCAACTTGCCTTCTTCAGGGTACTTGACTGAAGAAACTTCGTAGTCATCATTTTCAGCCAGATATGAAGTGATGGTGCCGCTTTTTTCCGTTAAAATACCATGAACCACTGCCAGATATTTTTTTGTAACGCTTCCCCACTGCTGTTTGAGATTTTCCATGGCTTGAAAGCTTTTTGCAAATACAAGAACGCCGGAAGTATCACGATCCAACCTGTGTACCACAAAAAGCTGCCTGGTCGATCTGGAACTGCCTCTGCGTATATAGTCAGTCAAAATCTGATGGGCTGTTTTCTGTTTTTCATAATTTGCTTTTACCGTCAATAAGCCTGAACTTTTATCGATGACAATAATATCCTGATCTTCATAAATAATAGTCAAGCCCTGCGGTTTATATCTATAAGGTACCGGTTTAATTGCTTTCATAATTTAATATCTAAATCATTTTTTTAATATGTCACATCCAATCTTATGTTCAATTATCTCATGCTTGAGGCAAGCAAGTTTCACCTCTTCTATGTTTCTATTTTCATTACTTCCTCTTTGGACTTCCATTGCAAATACATTCTGTGGAATCCTTTCAATTTTAACACCTCCGTTCCTGTATTGTACATCAACTTTTAGTATCAGCTAAAACATCATATATTAAAAATTGTAAATATTTTTCTGAGAGATATTGATTTATAGGTTTACCTGGCAAACTTTATTTTTATGAATTATACGGTGATAAGGCCGTCCATAAATAGATTAACGGGAAAGAAAACAATTGAATAAATCAGATCAAAAGTAGGAGAATAAGAATATTCAATTCAACGACCTAATTAATACAAAAGATGCTGCCCATCCAATCCCATAAATAAGGATGCATGGATCTTGAAGGATATAGAATGGACACAACTCAATTAAACCGTATTTACAGGAAAATAAGAAAATTCTTACTTGACCCCGAGGAACTTTATCTCGTCCAATCAATTGAGACACAATCACTCTTTGTCTGTGAGAAGAACACTGTTGTCGAGCAATATAGCGCTTCTACCTCACGCTTCGGCAACAGTAATCGGGAGAATTCCTTCAAAACACCTCCAGGTATCCATCGAATCAAGAATAAAATCGGAGCCGGTGCACCTGTGGGGCGTATTTTTAAAGAACGCAGGGATACCGGCATAGATTGGGATCAGGTTTCGATTGAAGATAATCTGATACTGACCCGCATTTTGCGGCTGGAAGGCCTGGAGGATGGAATCAACAAGGGCGCAGGGGTTGATTCTTATGAGCGCTGCATTTATATTCACGGCACCAACCAGGAAGATCTGGTAGGCACCCCTCTGTCACATGGATGTATAGTTCTAAGGAATCAGGATATCCTTACCCTTTTTGATATTGTTAGTGAGGGTACAATTATTTATATCGATCCTCCACCTATATTGATTAACAAAAACAGTTGCCGGAGTGTCCATTTTACCGGTGTTTTCGGAACCGGCATGAGTGCGCTCGCTCAGTATCTTCGTTTTCAAGGGATTGCAGTCTCAGGTTCCGACCGTTTGCTTGCCAGTGAGGATACCGCTTCCATCCGGCAATCGCTTGAGGTGCTCGGATGCACTATCATTAATCAGGACGGTTCAGGTGTCAATGAAGATATTGATGCGGTCTGCATCTCAACGGCAATAGAAGAATCAAATCCCGACATCGCTGCTGCTCGTGCACGCGGCACTCCCATAGTGCATCGTTCAGATCTGCTTGCCGCGATCATCGAATCAAAAAAGACTATTGCAGTCGCCGGCACAAGCGGCAAGTCGACAGTAACGGCAATGATCTTCGAATTCCTGACTGCATGCGGAAAATCGCCGTCTCTCATAAGCGGTGCACCATTGCGCAGACTTGAAAAACAGGGACTAATCGGCAACGCTTTCAGTGGCGCCTCCGATCTGCTGGTAGTTGAAGCGGATGAGAGTGACGGAACCCTTGTCAAATATTCCCCGGAGGTATCCGTTGTTCTTAATATATCCAAGGATCACAAAAGCATTGACGAAATAAAACGGCTTTTTGAGACGCTTGTTTTAAATTCTGCATGGACTGCTATAAATTCGGATGATCCTATCCTTGCAACGCTGTCGACAACAGCGTGTTTTGGCCGGACCGGAGCTGCATCCTGGCGGCCGGACCATGAACAACTCATGCCCGCTTCGGTTAAGCTTTTTCGTAACGGCATTGAATATCATTTGCCGTTTCCGGGGAACCATAACCTTGAAAACCTGCGGGCAGCCCTTTGCGTTTGCGGGTATTTTGATTGTGAGGAGCCGATTCTTGCCGATGCTGTAAAACATTTTGAGGGTGTAGCCCGGCGCTTTTCGTTAACTGAAACCACACAGAACGTCCATGTAGTCGATGATTTTGCACATAATCCTGCCAAGATATCGGCTGCAGTGAGTGCCGCACGAGGCCTTTCAGAGCGTATTATTGCGGTATACCAACCGCACGGATTCGGTCCGACACGATTCTTAAAGGATGATTACATCTCAACTTTCCAAACCATTTTCCGGCAGAATGATTCGCTCTATTTGCTGCCTATCTATTATGCCGGCGGCACTGCTCTGAAAAATATTTCATCTGAAGACATCATAACCGGCCTCGGCCCAATATTATTTAATGCTCATGCACTAAAAGATCGCAGTGACTTGCCGGCCAGGCTGGAGGTTGACGTGAAATCGGGTGATTGCGTCATTGTCATGGGAGCTCGCGATCCGTCGCTGCCTGCTTTAGTAAGGATGATTGTGGAGTTGTTCGGTGGAAAGATGAAGAATTTATAAGACACACATTCCCTCGCTTCGCAAATGATTGCGGCAG
>Ga0351948_1069_pt1 | contig 13070 bp, 12 predicted proteins | sample BONcelT113001G14_FD_206852 | JGI IMG/M metagenome (GOLD analysis project Ga0351948, IMG submission 206852) | Enriched cells from coal bed in the Powder River Basin, Montana, United States - BONCAT cells T11 rep3 HSBNCT.T11.300.1.G14 ...
TCTTTGAAACCATTTTGCTGCTGATTCAAAAATAACGGGATGGCAGTTGACCCGCCAGCCCAGTCTTAGCGGCGGGCAGTGTCCAACTGTCTGATTGGCATTATTATAATTGTCTTCTAATTCCGCTTCAGGTCTTTCTTCGCTGATTTAATGTATTTACCAAAATCTCGATCTTTCTTTCTCTTCTCAGCGTATGACATCTGGTTAAACTCTGATTCCCCCTTCAGTTTTACATAATTCTCGTAGTGTGCTTGATCTATTTCACCTGTTCTCAGCGCATTTAAAACGGCACACCCGGGCTCGCCTCTGTGGGTGCAGTCCCGGTAACGGCAACGGGATGCGAGGGTGTTAATGACGCTGAAACCTCCGGTGATACCATCTTCCCCACCAATGATTCCAAATTCGCGCATTCCCGGATTGTCGATCACCAAGGCTCCATTTTGGAGGACAATCAGTTCCCGCCGGACTGTCGTATGTCTCCCCTCGCCGGTGGCGCTGACGTCTTGTGTTTCAAGCCTGTCCTGGCCGATCAGTTCGTTGATGATTGTACTCTTGCCAACGCCCGATGAGCCGACAAAGCAATACGTCTTGCCGGGCAATACTATTCGCTTCAGTCCATCAATGCCTTCGCGCGTGACAGTACTCAATGTCAGCACCGGCGCGGTGACACCGGCAGCATGTATTTGGTACTGCAGGGCGTTCAGCACATCAGGCTCAACCAGGTCTGTCTTTGTCAGCAGTATAGTCGGTTCTGCGCCGCCTTCAATCACCATTACCAGATAGCGTTGCAGACGGTTCAGATTGAAATCAAAGTAACAGGACTGCACGATGATGACGTAATCGACATTTGCCACTATCATTTGGTATTCACTTGTTCCACCTGCAGCCTTGCGGCGAAGACTGGTTTTACGGTCAAGAAGGGTATGGATAAGACCGAAGTCATCGTCTTGGCCCTTCTCCACACAGACCCAGTCGCCTACGCAGGGAAACTCCTCAGCTAGCCGGTGCCGGTACAGATAGTTGCCTGACAGTTTTGCTCGAAATGCACCATTGCCGTTAAGAAGCAAGAGCTGATCGCGGTCTACTGCTGCCACGCGGGCTACAGACTCAAATGGTTTATTTTGGAGTTTTGAGATCCGTTCAAACCACGTGTTCCATCCTAACTTTTCAAGATCTGATTGTTGTGGGGACATACGTAACCTTTATTTTGTTAGCCACTTCAAATGATTGTAAGAAACCCCTTATGGAACTCTACCTAGCCCTTTGCGGAATTTTTGTAAAAAGAAAGGACAAGAAAAACCTCGTGAAAAATTCCTACGTGGATTACGTCCGGATAGTTTTTGAAGCCGAACCGCTTGCGGGAACCTGATACTAAGCGATGACTTGATGCAGATAGGCGTAGGCGCTTTTAGCGGAGCGGTGCCGAAGCAACGTTAAACGGTGCGTTGATACACGAAAAAAGCGCCACCCCCCTCAATCACTCAAGCAGCACCAGGCCGTAGCGCTCTTCGAGCAGCGCCCGCACCCGGGCCATAAACACCGGTCCGGGGTCGATCTTGACGGTCAGCCGATAGCTGGGGTCGCCTTCCTTGAAGAGCCGGTAATGGGGCAGTCCCGAGTCACGGTACTGGTAGTGGCCGATGAGGTAGGCAATGGAAGGGTGCCGCATGACCAACCGGCTGACAAGGTCCGCGGTGCTGGCAGCCTGGGCCTCGGTCAGGTCCGCCGCGCTCTTTCCGACGTTCTCGATGCCGATCGCGGTGTGGTTGAAGCCGATGGTGTGGCGGCAGACCACGTTGTCCGGCGCCAACTGGAAGACGGCGCCATCCAGGTCCACGAGGTAGTGGGCCGCCAGGTTCACCTGCCCGCCGCTGCTGATGTCCTTGCGGAGCACCGTATCGAGCGTGACCTGAGCGAAAAAACGGTATGACTCCTCAAAGGTCGGAATCGCCGTGTAGTGAACCACAATCATCTCCGGTTTCGTCAGCCGGTAGCTGTCCACACCGTAGTGAGTGCGGCAGTAATCGGCGGTCAGCCTGAGCCGCTCGTCGTCGAAGACGCAACGGATCGTTGCCTTGGGATCGAACACGGTTCCCCTGCCCAGGCATCCGGAAAGGATGACTGAAACGAACAGCAGGGCCGCGACGGACAGCCTGAAAGTGTAGGCCGGGTTCAAGAACCGGACGGTGTCGTTATCCATAGGAAAAAAATTGAACTCAAGAGACATGTAGGTGACAGGGCAACAGGCCATGGAGCCTTGACAACGGGCTTCGTGCCACAAACCACGGTAGAAATTGCTTCCTGTCTCAGGTTCACTCAGTCGCAAAGGCTGACAGTCTCTGCATCGGTGGCCAGGTACTTGATGGTGTACTCGCGCGATGCATAGAGTGAGGGCCATAGAGCCATCGGGGACATTCATGACAATCTAGACCTGCACTATTCCTGCCGCACAAGACATTTGGCAACATCGGTCCCCTCGCCCCTGATACGCAGTTTCCCACACCTCCCCCGGAATACCGTGCATTCGAGGCGTTCAATACATCTTGATGCCGGAACGTCTGATGAAAAAGCCGTGCGATTGTTTTCCCGCACGGATACAGGAAAGCCCTCCCCTGGTCGACGTGCAGGAAAAAGGACCTCGCGACAAGCTTTTTCCGTATTCCAGTATGTTCGCGTTGCCCCCCGCGCCGGCGTCACCAACATCCTCGAAGAGGGTAGCCGGACCGGTTGGACCGAGAACCACGCGAACGTAGCGGGGCGACACCCTATCGCATGACAACTCCGGCCCGCCGTCGACCGGCTCATAAACAGAAGTTCCTCCAACCGGTGTATATATGCATTCGATATTGCCCGACGGAGTGCAGAACGTCACCTGTTCATCCGCAGCCACGACGTTCGGAGTGAGCAGCCATGCCAGGAAAAGAGCGACCGCGCCCAGCGGTGAGTGCTTCAGCTGATTATAGAACGATTCGTTTATCATTGCATCTCCCGTTCTCAGGGTCTGTCATGAAATACGGGGGGGGGTAGGGGATAGGAGGGGATAGGAGACGTTCATGACAAACAAAACTTATGCAAATATTTTCTCGACAAGCTTACTTTGTCACGAATGTCCCCCAATTTCCTTGGCACGATTAAAGCACGTTTAGAAACAACGTCCCGCTAGATCCCTAGATCTCATACCGGCGGACATTTGCTCTCATCGAAAGCATACTTTTCATCTCTCAGATTTCTCACCATTTCTCCTGCAGGATTTGTTCGCGTTTGCCCTGGTATTCCGCCTCGGTGATCAGTCCGTCTTTTCTCAACCGTTCCAGTTGGTGCAGCCGCGCCTCGAAATCGGCGGTTCCGGGTGTTGGGGGCCCGGTGGTCTCTGCCAGATACATGTCAATCAGCGAGTTCTGCGCCACTGTCTTGCCTTTGGACAGCAGCCTGGCACAAAAGACGATAATCGACAGACACGCAGCCACCCAGATCAAAAAAAATGCAATTTGCAGGATGATCAGTCCGCCTTCCGAGGAGGGCGTATCCAGAACGACAACCACCGCGAAGACCAGGCCGAACAACAGGAAAAGAACGGCGACAATCAGGCCGGCCTTCGCCTGCAAGATAGTCAAACCGCCGGGAGTGACATAAACTTTTTTGGTCATAAGATTGCTACTCCTCGCAAACCCTTTGGCATGCTTCAAGGATTCGAATGGGTTCTGAACACCGCAACCGCCATAAGCGAATTCTCGGCAAACCTTTGCGCCCGTATCGAAGTAGGCGCTCCAAAACAGCGACTTGCAGATCCCCCATCGGGTTCCAAATCACATCGGCGTTTACTATCCACTGCCTGACCGATTTCTTTTTTCAAAACTAGGGTTTAAAGGGATGTAGTTGATTTGGTGATTAACTCTTCAACACATTCCCATTTGTCATTCTCAGCCACTAATGCAGCTCCTCGGGTTGCTCCCCTGCTGACTCCGGAGCGTGTAATACCTAATGCCTTTGCAACAACTTCGCCGCTGTAACCGATCTTCCGAACCGCCAAGTAGCATATGAGGCTTTTTGCATCAGTTATCACTACACCCCTCTTGCGTTGGCACAGTACTTTCGGGTCAACACCGGCTATCTCAGCAACCCGCTCTACCAACTTATCCAGAGCGATACGCACTACCAGCTTTTCAGAAACTTCCTTTTTCTGTTTCAGTTGTTCGACGAAATCAGCGCTGCCAAGGATTCTGTCGTCGTATGCCGTGATCAATTCATTCCCGGCTAATTTCACTAGCGGTTGAAATGACAATGTGAAGCGGTTCAACCACTTATCTTTAAGAGATATTAAATTGACCGCAAGAATCACCATGTGTATAATCCGCGATTGTTTTTTAATTGACCCGTTATCGCGGGGACCGGCCGGGAGTAAACTGGCCGGTTAACACAGGAGGATGATTCCATGGATGCATTCAGAACGTTTCGCGAAGTACAGTTGGCAATGCTGCTTGTCCTGTTTTGCGGCTTTATGCTGACAGGGTGCGGCGACAGCAATGACGGGTGGTACGTCAACACGAAAAGCCGTCCGGTAGCCAACGCGGGGACGGACCAGGAAGTTACCATCGGCGGCACCGTCACCCTCGACGGCACCGGAAGTACCGACAAAGAAGGAAAACCCCTAACCTATTCATGGAATCTGGCCGAAAAGCCGACTGGGAGCGCGGCGGTCCTTTCCGATTCGACCAGCCCCTCGCCGACCTTTGTAGCCGATGTCGGGGGAGATTATGTGATTGAACTGGTCGTCAACAACGGCAAGCAGTCGAGCTCCGCAGATTCTGTTACGGTCACGTCCGTCAATACCTACGGCTATGACTATACTCCCGGGGTTGCCTATGCATTTCTCGCCTATGGCGAGGCACCTGAGTTCACAGGATTTACCGGCTTTGTAAAGATTGACCTCGCCACCGGAGCCATCACCACCATCCAGCAGCTCTTCGATTCGAGCTCTTTCTTGACCGGCGCAGACTTTGTCAAGGGGAGATATCTTGCCGCTCAATACGGAACCAACAAACTTATTTATGTGAACGGCAACGGCACCTTTGAGGAAATAATAACTCTTGCGGGTGTCACCTCTATTACAGGCCTCTCGTACGATGCCGCTGCGGACAAGATTTACGTTGCCGACGTAACCGGGGCCGGGACTGTCTTGCGCGCAATCTCCACCACTGACTTTTCAGTTACCCTGGTCGGAACCATTACCGGCGAAATCATCATCGGCCTGGCGTCCGATGCATCCGGGACCATGTACGGGATAAGTCTGGATGCTGACAACCTGTATCGCATTGATACCGCGAGCGGTTTCGGGACAGTGGTCGGCCCCCTCGGCATTAACATTAATTTTGCCCAGGGAATAGCCTTCGACCGCACGAACAATATTCTCTACGGTACGCTCTATAGCAGCAGTGGCGGCCTGTACACCATCAATACCACAACCGGTGCCGCGACACAGGTTGCCCCGTTTGGCGCTGAACTTGACGGCTTTGCCATTCCTACTCAGCCGTTGATCCCGGGCTAATCGGACGAGCAGCGCAGCCCAAAGAGGACCAGCGGGACGCTGTTATATATTTTTCTATTGAGAGATCATGGATTCAATAGAAAAATATATAACAGCGTCCCGCCAGAGTTCCAACTCCTCTGACGATCACATGCTGGAGGACTCCAGCTATATCAAGGTGTGCGGTGCGTGGCATGGTGTAAACATACCTGATTTTGAGATAAAATCAACTAATCAACTACGTTATATATGAGAAAGAGCAGAGTTTAACCCCCTGGAATATATAACAAAAAGACATATTATATCAGTCTTGCTAATTCTATTCCCACCTGTTATTGAATAGCCATTTATTCAACAGAACAGGAGGATAGAATGCACGATGTAACTGATAGACTGGAGCTGTTCAGGCTTATGAGAGCTTCAGTCAGAGGTTCGGAAAAATACTTGCTGGTCGGCGTTGATGTTGCCAAGAACAACCATCATGCTTTTTTCGGCACTCCCAATGGTAGAACGCTTCGCAAGAATATGGTCTTTGACAACAGCACAAAAGGTTTTGAGAGTCTCCGGAGTTTAGCCAGAGACCTTCAGAACCAACACGGCTTGGTTGACGTCGTGTACGGACTGGAGCCTACCGCCTCCTACCATAAGCCCTTGGCCGAATTTCTGATCCGCCAGGATGAACACGTTGTCTATGTCTCCAACGTGGCCGTAGCAAAGAATCGTGCGATGCTGGATGGCCGCTGGGACAAGAACGACAAGAAGGATGCCGCCAATGTCGCCGACCTGGTCGGCCAGGGACGCTGCCTTTACTATGACGTACCGGAAGAGAGCCTGCGGAAATTAAGGAGCTTGATAGCATTCCGGAGCAGGCTGAAGAAAGAAGAGCACGCTCTACGGATGCGCCTGCGGAACAACGTGTTCGCACAATATTTCCCCGAACTGGACAAGCTTTATATCCGGGCAGGCCAATCTGATGACTTGGTTTTGTCGATTGCTCAACACTGCCTGGACCCAAGAGAAATCGCCGGTATGGAGTACGAGGCATTTCTGAAGCTGATCACGCCGCGAAAGATCAGGATCGAATCGGAAAAGCGCCTGCGTAAGCTTTGGGAGGTCGCCAAGGAGTCCGCCGGCTGCTTGGTGCATGACGCGGCCCGATGGGAAGCCCGGAGCCTGGTAAGCAAACTGAAGGCGGTCCGGGAAACCGTCAAAGGCAACGAAAAGCTGATGGAAAAGGTAGCACAGCAGTTTCCTGAGCATGAAAGTCTTCTCTCTATTCCGGGCTTCGGTCCCATTGTCTCGGCTATGGTCCTTGCCGCCATTGGCAACGCTTTTCGGTTTGAGAACCGGAAACAGATATTGCGCTTGGCTGGGCTGGATTTGAGCGCCGAACGAAGCGGCAAGAACAGCGACAGCGTCAAGCCGGTGATTTCAAAGCAGGGGAAGGCGGCCTTACGGTATGCCCTGGTGCAGGCGGCCATGGTTGCTTCCTCGTTGAACCCTGACATCAGGAGCTACTACAGCAAATTGCTCAAAGGTCGTGAGCTCGAACGCGGCATCAAGCTGAAGATGAAGGTCAAGCTGGCGGCAAAGCTCCTGGTTGTCGCGTGGACGCTGATGAAGCGCAGAGAACAATTTAAACCTTCCTGCTTCATAGGGTAAGACAGTTTACCCGAAGCAGGCAGTCGGCGAGATGAGCCCGTTCAAGAACGTTGAGGCAGTGACCTCGGGAGGGACAATACCGGGCCTCTCACTGAATCTTGGAGCGTTGATAAGGAATGATTGACGACCCCGTACCCGATGCGGGCGGGGAATGTCGAATACCAGTAACGATTAGGCCCAAGGTTCGCCGTTAGTGAGAGACTCGCCATTTTTGAAATCAAGGGAGTAGTGCGTCCGGATTTCAGAAATAAAGCTAACTATCTGATTTTAAAAGAGCGGTATTTTTTCTTGACAGGTTGATTATAGAATGTCCCCTCAGTCCCGGAAAAGGTCTGTCGGCTTTGTCTTTCAGGACTATGCCTTGTTTCCCCACCTGACGGTTTATGAAAATGTCGCGTACGGTTTGCGGGCGGCAAGCTTGAAAAACAGCCTCGTAAAAGAGCGGGTAAGCCGTCATCTGCATCTGGTGGGGATGTCCGAATATCGGGACAGACATCCGGCCACCTTGAGCGGCGGGCAAAAACAACGCGTCGCCCTGGCAAGGGCGCTGGCGACCGAGCCGGAAGTTCTGCTGCTGGACGAACCGCTGAGCCATTTGGATATGTCTCTCAAGGAGCAATTGGCCGATGAGTTGAAAAGCATCCAGCGGGAATCCGGCGTTACTACCCTATATGTTACCCATGATAAACGAGAGGCCATGACCCTTGCCAACCGGGTTTCGGTGCTTCATCAGGGGCGTATCGAACAGGTGGAAGAGCCGGGCGAGGTTTTTTATCGGCCAAAAACGCCCTTTGTCGCCAACTTCGTCGGTTCAAAGAATATCCTGAACGTTCGACTGGTCAAGCTGAAAGAACATGAGGCGGAATTTGACGTCATGAATCCCGGGCTGAAAGGGCCAATGAGGATAAATGTTACAAGATACCCGGTGTTTACTCGAAAAAGAGAGCTTGATCTTTGTCTGCATTCTGAAAAAATCGAGCTGTGCAAGGAACCGAAAGGAGAGAACTGTTTCCCCGGCCACCTCACGACACTCGATTCGCGGGGAGCCTTTTTCAATGCGACCATCGATGTTTGCGGATTGACGCTGAGCGTTCTGAGAGAAAAATCCAGGTCTATGGATCCGGGTGCTGAAGTCTGGGTCCATTTTCCGCCGGATGCATTTCATCCACTATGTGGACGAGGCCATGCGTTGCCTGAGTATTTGCGGGACTTTGAATGTCTGAAATATTCAAATACCCTGCACGCGGGAGCAGCGATCAGTCGGTTTGATGATGAAATTGAAGGCAGTTCGGACACCTTGAAACGTCTCCCGGACCATGTTTGCGGGGTTGAAGCAAATGGGACGGGAATTGCTAAATAACTGGCTGAAGGATCAAGGTCTAGTATCTGTCAAAGAACTGTGGGTGAAGATCCATTACCCGGCTACGGCCCGGTGACTTCAACGAACCGCCCGGTGCGGACCAGCATGCCGGGTGGTTGTTTGGGGAGGGAGAGAGAGAATCTCCCTCTTACCTGATTGGAAATCGCAGTTCTAATTATTCTGCTTTCAAGGGCAAACCCCTCAGAGCTTGTCCCTTCAATGGTTGCCCCCTGATAATTTCATCTGAATGAGAGCCACTCGGTTACCTTGCTTATCGATTCTCTCTTCCACAGATACGGGCAAAAAACCAAGTCTGGAATATAATAATAAACTGGCGACATTCTGATTGAAACAAGATATCTGTACTTCTTTTGCCATGTGCTTTGCAAAAGCAAGCTGAACCATCGTCTCAACAAGATACCTACCGACACCCCGAGCGCGCGCAGTTGGAGCCACAACAACATTACCAATGGCGCACTTACTCCCTGGGTCACAGATATAAAAGTTTGCAAAACCAACAACACTGCGATTCCAAAGCACAACTGTTGAATCGGTGCGCTGATCGATAGCCTTCTTCAATTGGTCAAAGGTCAAAGGATAAGATGCCTTGGGATATAAGAAAAACAGCTCTTCTTCAGATTGCGGAAATTGGCAAATCAGAGGAATGTCTATTTCTTGCACTGGTCGATATGAAAACATGGCATGGTTCCCGTATATCAATTTTTTACAGATTCACATCCATCCAACGGGGCCGAGGCGCACCGGCGAAGCAAAGCGGAGCCCGCGTGCCTCCGAGTTGTTGGCCAATTACCAAAATTTCCACCAAGGTTTATTTGAAGTATCGGGAAGAATTGAGCCCTTACCAATTAATTTTACGATTTGATACTCTTCCTTTGGCGGTAACTGTAAAAATCTTATTTCAGGAATAAAGACAACTGCTCCACAGGAACATGAATTGTCACAAGTTGTGTCTGTAGGAACAAGGTTCTGGCATTTCAGACAATGTAAATACCAATCTGGCATTGGAACCAGACCTTCTGAAATATCTGTATCTATAACCTCGATATAAGCATCCTTAATAACATCGGCCGCAATAAGCACTCCGATTTGTTCTGCCTAAATTTCCGATTCTTGTAATATTCTTCTTTTAAATTTTTTGCACATCTAGGATCAGTTATTTGAAAAGGGTTGCGTTCCCTTAACTTCTCACAGTTTTCTTGCGAACGTTTCTCTATTAATTCCTTTCCAATTTTCTTTAGATTTTTTCTTTCTGCTGCGTCTAATATTTTTCTTGGAGCACTGTCAAATGATGAGTTTACAGCCGCCATAAGCGATACATTTATTAGATTAAACAGTCTTTCAGATAGTTCTTCGTATTCCTTGTTAATTGCCTCGTCATTAAACCCCAAGTCATTCCAAGATCCCATCCCACCGAACACCCATGCAGTTTGGCATGCATTGATGAGTTGATCAGATTCTTGTTTTAGATAACCAGCAGGACTAATTCTGTATCCCTTTGCTTCTTTGGGCTCTACAGATAGAACATTTATCCCATTGGCAAAGCATACTCCAAAGTTTTCACAGCCATTTTTATTGGCAAACGAGTAAATCTCTCTCAAAACGGTCTTCAATTCGGTTGTCAGGTGGCTGACTGAAGGAAGATTGATTTTTTCTTGTTTTGCATTTCTCGCTATTCGACCGTAGGTAACATTCCAGATATTCTGGTCTGGATCGTCCTTATCTCCGACCTCCCACCGTGCCTCCCAGAAGTCTGATGCCGTAGCTTTTACACATTCAATGAGCCAGCGACCACCTCCACCAACAAACCCAACTGACATACGGTCTGAAATTCCTTCTTGTTTGCTTCCATAGTGCCAAGCCCGTAACTGATAAACCCCTTCAGATTGCATTTTATCCAACCAATCAAGGGGGGTCTCTGCATATTGCTTTTCTGTCCAGCCAGAACTGTCCGATTCAAGATCAACAAATTTAACAAATTTGCAGAACTTAAACGTTGTGTTATCAGGGAAATATTCATCCAAAGAGTTCCCGGCCAGAAAACTATTTCCATGCGCCGTAAGACACAGTAGTTGAGCGATTGTTCCTTGCAAAGTTCCTCCATTATTCTGCCCAACGGTTCGCGCAGTTGACCCGTTCGGGCAGGTTTTCCGCCCGACCGGTGTCGAACTGCCTGGTTGGGATTTCGCCTTTTTAGCCGTTGGTTTATCTGGTTTTGTCAAATGCGTAGGTCTGATAATCATATAAAAGGCACCTCCTGGCATAGTCAGATGACTTCCTGATATGCTTGTTAAAGAGTCCAATCTTTAATAATCAGGAGGCGCCCAATGAAACTGTACTCTGGAATCGATCTACATTCAACCAACAGCTATTTGGCAATTATTGATGAAAGCGGCAAGCGCATCTTCAAGGAGAATCTACCGAACGAAATTGCCACGATCACCGACAGGCTCTCTTTGTACAGCGGCACACTTGAAGGTGTTGTGGTTGAATCAACCTACAACTGGTATTGGCTTGTCGATGGGCTGATGGCTGAAGGATTTGTCGTACACTTGGCGAATCCTTCAGCCATCCAGAAATATAGCGGTCTCAAGCATGCCGATGACAAACATGATGCATTCTGGTTGGCCGAGATGCTGAGACTAGATATCCTGCCGACAGGCTATATCTATCCGAAGGACGAACGACCATTGCGCGATCTGCTCAGAAAACGAAGCCATTTGGTATCTTTGAGATCGTCGTTGCTTATCAGTCTCCAAAACATCATCTCCCGCAATTGCGGCATGAAGATGAAGACCAACGATATCAAACGCCTTCGTGAGGACCGTGTCCATCCGTTACTGGCCGACAATGAGGATCTGGCCCTCGCCGGTCAAGTGAGCAAGGATTCCATCGACTTTCTGAGCCGGCAGATACGGTCCATTGAGACGTTCATTGAAAAGAAGATCGAACTGAAGGATGGCTACAAAAACCTCGTTACTATTTGCGGAATCGGCAAGATCCTGGGGCTGATCATCATGCTTGAAAGCGGGCCAATGGAACGTTTCGAGAAGGTCGGCAACTACGCATCCTACTGCCGGGTGGTTTCTTCACAATGGACCAGCAACGGCAAGTCCAAGAGCAAAGGGAACAAGAAGAACGGTAACAAGTACCTTTCCTGGGCATTCTCCGAAGCAGCGGAATTTGCCAGACGTTTCGACGACAGAGCCAGGGCCTACTATAACCGGAAACTGAGAAAGACCAACTTCATGGTAGCGCACGCAGCACTGGCTCATAAACTCGCGCGGGCAGCGTACTACATCATGCGGGACCACGTTGAGTTCATGCCTGAGAAAATATTCACATAGGAACTGGCTGGAGCGGTGAACCCGCATTGGGGTTGGCAAAACCACGAGGTCTGATTGGCAGCCGCTCCACCCAGCATTTATAATAGTTATCGACGTCTTTACTGCCCACGCCGTGAGCCACCAAGGGGCTGGTTAACAACCACGAGACCTGAAACAACCAATTGGACACGGCCTGGAACCGAAGGTTTTCTGGTCCGCGAAATGCGGAAAGGGCTGTTGAACCTCCATTACTTCAGCAACAAGCCTTGATCCTGATGGGTGACTGGTGCAGCTAAAGCTGACATCAAAAGAGAAAGAAATAGCGGCAATGGTAACGATGTCGGTGGCTTGTCAAGTAAGGCTGAAAAACTCAATTTTCATGCATAGGGGAAGTCTTTGCCGTTGACAGCAGCCTTTTAATGGGTGACCACTTGAAGGTTCTTCTGAGGCCCCTTTACTTTGAGCGAGTCCAAGCATCCGGCCAATCATCAAAACTTTCAATTATTTCGCCATCTATGATTAACGTATACATTGGTTCTTCTGGATAGTCATTAAGGCGTAGTTTGAATTTCTTATCAACTGAATAAATTGTGTAAGGATAAAGGGGGTCGTTAGTTTTTTCCCAATGCAAATTTGTTTTTAAATAGTCCATAAAATTTACCTCGTTATTCCAAATTTTGCGTTAAATTCAGCATTTGTTCGTGAAGCCCCATCGATTACGGCTTGATATGCGCCATCTTCAGTCATACCTTGGTTTTTGTGTTTCTGAACTTCTTGTGGAAATGTTGGTCCATCTGGGGAACCATACTTTGCTAAGTCTCTACTTCGGAGAGCTGCAACTTCGTCAGGGTTTTGCATATAATCTCTTGCAGTGAGACGCGCTTCGTGGCGTATGTTAAATATTCTTTCGGATCTTTCTTGAAGAGGAACCCCCTCTTGCTCCCACTTTTTATCCAATTTATTTAGTTTGTCAGGGTTTGTTTGCTCGTTATACCATTCTCGAATAGATTTATTGTCTGAAGCTTTCATTCCTTCCGGTAAATTTCGCTTCATTGGAACGTTATTTGGTTTCTTCCCCGGCCTCGGCTGCTCCTTCACAGTCGTATGATCTGTCAGCGTCCTGACCGGTTTCGCAGCCACACCACCAGCACCTGAACTTTGCATGAGCTTCGGATTGCTC
>Ga0351948_1070_pt1 | contig 12884 bp, 15 predicted proteins | sample BONcelT113001G14_FD_206852 | JGI IMG/M metagenome (GOLD analysis project Ga0351948, IMG submission 206852) | Enriched cells from coal bed in the Powder River Basin, Montana, United States - BONCAT cells T11 rep3 HSBNCT.T11.300.1.G14 ...
TTTAATCTGTTTGTCTGAGATCAATTCTTTGCCGAGATAACCACCCTTCACTTTTGTGGTTTCTGAACCTTTGGTTGCATCAGTAAAGATTTTTGCCAGAGCAGGGGCATCATTGAATGCAAAACCGACCAATGATGTCTCTTCGAAAAATGATGCTTCGGCAAATCCTTGTGAGGCCAGGGCGCGTTTGAACAGGGTGTTCTTTACGAGATGGACTTCGCTGTTGCTCTCACGAACTTTGGCTCGAAAGGCATCGATCTCTTTCATAGTCATCGATTTGTAAGTCAACACTACAATAGCCTGACTTTCGCTTAACCACTTCTCATATTGGGCGGTTATTTCGCCCTTTTCTTTCTTTGTAAAGGCCAATGAAAAATTCCTCCTTCCCGTAAAGATAAAAAAGTCTTTGTCTGGTTAGGCCAGGCAAAGACTTTTTTCGACGCCCTGATTTCTCAGGAGATTAATCGAACTTGGAGTCTCCACCTCGGCGGGATATTAAGCCCATGCGGGCACCAGCTTTCTTCAGTGAAACGTTGAAGGTTATCCTTCAACAGTGAAGATTATACCACTATTCTTCCAGCGAGATCGTGACTGCCTGCAAGGGATCAACCTTAAGGCCGGGTCCCATGGTGGCAGCAACAGAAATCTTGCGAATGTAAGTACCCTTGGCACCTGTAGGACGAGCCTTCTTGATGGCTTCCATTAAGGCGGCAAAGTTTTGGAATAATTTTTCGGCAGGGAATGAAGCTTTGCCAATGGCAACGTGAATGTTGGCGGTCTTATCAAGTCTGAATTCCACACGACCGGCTTTAGCTTCGTTAATCACGCGGGGCAGATCTTCTGCAGCGCAAACGGTGCCAGCTTTGGGGTTCGGCATCAATGAGCGAGGACCCAAGACACGACCTAATTTACCAACTTTGGCCATCATGTCGGGGGTGGCGATGGTGACGTCGAAATCAGTCCAACCGGCGGCGATCTTGTTGATCATTTCGTCGGTATCAGCCACAAAATCGGCTCCACCTTCATGTGCTTTGGTTGCGCCTTCGCCCTGGGCAAAGACCAACACACGTACTGTTTTACCCAATCCATTGGGCAGAACAACGACATCACGCACCTGTTGATCAGCCTGGCGTGGGTCAAGACCCATGCGAAGGTGAACTTCAATAGATGCATCAAATTTTGCATAAGAGGTTTCTTTTGCCAGTGAAACTGCTTCTTTGGGTGAATAGACGTTGTCTACATTCACCTTGGCAAGAGCTGCCATGTATTTTTTACCGTGTTTCGCCATTTTCTCTCCTTCGTGGTGATAACGGGTGACAGAATCACCCTCCCACAAACTATTTCTCGACGACCGTTATGCCCATGTTGCGGGCGGTGCCTTCAATTTGGCGCATGGCGCCATCCAAGTCAATCGCATTCATGTCTTTCATTTTTTGTTCTGCGATATCACGGATCTGGGCCCTGGTGACTTTGCCAACTTTCTCGCGATTGGGAATGGCAGAACCACTCTCTACACCAGCAGCCTTCTTGAGAAGGACAGAAGCGGGGGAGGACTTCAAGACGAAGGTGAATGATCCATCAGTGTAAACGGTAATTTCGGCTGGGATGATCTCACCGGCTTTTTGCTGCGTTCGAGCGTTATACTCTTTGCAGAAAGCCATAATGTTGATGCCGTGTCCGGCCAGAGCAGGACCAATAGGGGGTGCAGGATTCGCCTTACCAGCTGAAATCTGCAGACGAACAATTGCTTTAAATTTCTTTGCCACTTTTTCTCTCCTTGGTGGTTATAGCGGGTGATATAGGGGAGCACCCTCCCACAAATACGCCTGAAAGGCGTTACTACGCTTTTTCGACTTGCAAGAAATCCAACTCAACGGGGGTTTCACGGCCAAAGAAGTTAACCATAACCCGAACTTTGGTTCTTTCCATATCAATCTCGGCAACTTGTCCGCGGAAGTCGTTGAAGGGGCCGTCTACAATGCGAACACGTTCACCAACTTTGAAGGACACCTTCACAAGCGGGGCTTCAGCTTCCATACGGCGCAGAATTTGTTGAACTTCTTCAGGACGCAGGGCTGTAGGATCATTGCCCATGCCAACAAAACCGGTTACGCCCGGGGTATTGCGAACTACGTACCATGATTCTTCTGAAAGAATCATATTCACCAGCACATAACCAGGGAATACATGGCGCTCTACAGTGCGGCGTTTGCCGTCTTTGACTTCAATCTCTTCCTGGGTGGGGATGACGACATCGTAAATCTTGTCTTTCATTCCCATGGTTTCAATACGCTGTTCAAGGTTATAACGCACCTTGTTTTCGTATCCTGAATAGCAGTGAATCACGAACCACGCTCTTTCAGAACCTGCTGCAGAAACACTTTCAGGAACCTCATCCACTGATACTGATGGGTCCTTGAACATTTCAACAGGCTCCAGTGAATCATTCAGAGGCGCGTTGATTTCACTGGGTACGTTCTCTTCTAAAGGAGAAGTCCCTTCCAGTTCGTCATTTTCAAATTCGTCTCGCGCATCCATCTTTCACCAAACCTCACTGCGTTGCAGCAGAAGCTATCCGACTATCAATCCAATAAGTTTCGTAAAACCAAAATCAAGGCCACCCAACAAAGCACCCATGATAATAATAACAACTATCACAATCTTTGTCAGACGCCAGGCGTCGTGAGGAGTAGGCCAATTGACTTTTTTCAACTCACCAATGGTCTCACGCCACCATCTCTTGATCTTGTTTTCTTTCTTTGCTTTCACAATTTTATCGGCCACGGCTACTCCTTGTTTTGAGTGCTAAAGCGCCGCCACGCAGACGGCGCCAACTTTCTTGGCAGGCCAGGCAAGAATCGAACTCGCAACCTCCTGTTTTGGAGACAGGCACTCTGCCAAATTGAGCTACTGGCCTGTATCGGGCAAGGTGATGTTTATCGCCTTGCCCGGGCTTTAACAGACTACTTTGTTTCGCGATGCGTTGTATGTTTGTGGCACCGTTTGCAATATTTCTGGATTTCCATTCGGCCAGGATCGTTGCGGCGATTCTTTTCGGAGGTATAGTTTCTCTCCTTGCAGTCATTGCACGCAAAGGTGATTACCGGGCGAACATCTTTCTTTTTAGAGGCCATGCTAACTCCATACAGTCATTCGAGCTGACTGTCACTTCTTTACTTAGGCAATAATCTTGGTAATCACACCGGCGCCAACCGTTAGACCACCTTCGCGAACAGCAAACTTGGAGCCTTGTTCCAACGCAACTGGGATGATCAGGTCACATTCCATGGCGATATCGTCACCAGGCATAACCATTTCAACACCTTCAGGAAGCTTGCAGGTTCCGGTCACATCCATGGTGCGGATGTAGAATTGCGGGCGATAGCCAGAGAAGAAAGGTTTGTGGCGTCCGCCTTCTTCACGTTTCAAGATGTAGACCTGTGCCATAAACTTGGTGTGCGGGGTGATGCTGCCAGGTTTGGCAACAACCATGCCGCGCTCTACATCAGTTCGCTCAATGCCGCGCAACAGAAGTCCCAGGTTGTCTCCAGCCTGTCCTTCATCCAGCAGCTTGTGGAACATCTCAACACCCGTGCAAACGGAGGCTTTACTCTTCTCTTGTAAACCAACGATCTCTACCGGATCACCAATCTTGATGTGACCACGATCTACACGACCGGTTACAACTGTTCCGCGGCCTTTGATCGAGAAGACATCTTCTACCGGCATCATGAACGGTTTTTCAACCTCGCGCACTGGCTGGGGAATGTACTCATCAACCACACGCATCAGTTCTTTGATGCATTCGTATTCGGGTGCATTCGGGTCAGTGCTGGTCGATTCCAACGCCTTCAGGGCGCTTCCGCGTACGATCGGGGTTGCATCGCCCGGGAATTTGTACTCTGTCAACATCTCACGCAGTTCCATCTCAACCAGTTCGAGCAATTCAGGATCGCCCATCTGATCTACTTTGTTCAGGAAGACCACGATGCTCGGCACTTCCACCTGGCGGGCCAACAGTACGTGTTCCTTGGTCTGGGGCATGGCACCATCAGGTGCTGCCACGACCAGGATCGCGCCATCAACCTGGGCGGCACCGGTGATCATGTTCTTGATGTAGTCACGGTGACCGGGCATGTCAACATGTGCATAGTGACGTGCATCGGTTTCGTATTCAACGTGGGCAATGTTGATCGTGATTCCACGCGCTTTTTCTTCTGGCGCGTTATCAATCTGATCGTATGCCCGAAATTCTGCGTGTCCTAAAAATCCACAGTATTTGGTGATGGCAGCCGTCAGGGTCGTCTTTCCATGGTCAATGTGACCCATCGTGCCAATATTCAAATGCGGTTTGTTTCGTTCGAACTTCTGCTTGGCCATGATCCTCTCCTTAAATAACCATTTATTCGCTTAGTATTTTTGTACAACCGGCAAAAAGAGCCCTCAATGGGAATTGGACCCATGACCTCGCCCTTACCAAGGGCGCGCTCTACCAACTGAGCTATGAGGGCTTGCCGATGATGGGGCCAATCTTGGTAGAGTAAAGCCCCAGTCGAGTGGACGGTGAAGGATTCGAACCTCCGAAGGCGTGTCGCCAACTGATTTACAGTCAGTCCCCGTTGGCCACTTGGGTAACCGTCCTAATTCGAGCCGTTACCGGTTCGCAAGTGAGGGCATCTGTGAAGATGTGTCTCACTCAACAACCTGTAACTGAGCCGATGATGAGGTTCGAACTCATGACCTCCCGCTTACAAGGCGGATGCTCTACCAACTGAGCTACACCGGCAATGCATGTACTTATTAAATTTTTAAGTTGCGTGCACAGCGTGCTAGATTATACCAAAGCTAATTTACTTCGGCAAGGTTATTCGTAGAAATAAAAATCACCCGCAGGTGAACGGGCTTACTTATATCAAAGCATGGGTGAACCGTCAAGGATAATGTGTTCTATTTAATGAAATCAGATCCGCGAGGCAGCTTTAAAGATACCTAACGCCTCTGCTGTGACAAAAGGATTGAATTGCCGTTTACTGATGCCACCCCAATCTACCAAAGAGTGACCTGTCTGAGTCTTATGAGAGTGTTGGTAATATTTAGTTTCCGCTCGAAATCCACCATCGGGCAGCCTTTTTGACTCAAGCAAGTCGAGTGCATCCTTGCAGCGCGGATCATTAATAAAGCCGCATTCCATCATGGTACGCAGACCGTAAAGATAATCATAGTGCCAGTAAGCCGGATAAGCAGGTTTGGTGAATTCCGGCTTGATGGCGATTCCGGTTGCAGGGTTTTTATAAAGGAAACGAGATAGAAATCGTTCTGCTGCGCTGTCTCGTGCTATTTTGATTTTCTCATCACCTGATGCCAGCCAGAAAGCGTTTAATGCCCTTAAAGGAATGCATGACTCATGGAATGAAGAATGGGATGCTTCAGGGTGCTTGTCACAATTCCAGCCGCCGTCAGGCCACTGCCACTTGATCAGCATATGCACTAATTGCTCCACACGAGAATCAGCCAGGCCCAGTCTTAATAACGAAAAGACAGCGCCGCCTTCTTGACAAGCACAACGCCGCCAACGTCCATTAATGAGCGGGATGGCCTTTAATCGACCTGGATCAAGCAGCCACTCAAGCGTCTGTTCTCGTAACGGTATCAATGATTCATCACCAGGAGGGTATCCCAGGTCAGCCAATACCAAAAAGACCCAAAACGAGCCATTCCATTTTTGGTATGCATGCCAGGGAAACCTGTCTTGAGAATCTCTTGACCCCAGCATGGTCTGAATGCGTGAAGACTCCTTCACAGCGAGGCGAAGCTGCACTACCTCTTGAGACTGCCCTGTGAACCCCTTGACTCCGACTGCGATGCGATAACGCACACTGGGCTCAGCATGGTCTGCCAGCAATTTGATCATGTTCTCCATAGTCCCTCCTAAAAAACTTATTGCAGTTTACCTGCAAACACGGTAACCGCTGTGCCACCCACATAAGTGCGGTCAGCACTAATTCTTACATGCACAATTCCGCCGCGAGCAGAAACCTGCCGGGCAGTCAGATGGCTTTTGCCCAGTTTTTGCGCCCAATATGGACCCAAAAAGCAATGAGCGGACCCGGTAACCGGATCTTCGTCAATGCCAATCCAGGGGGCAAAATAACGGGAAACAAAATCAAACCCAGGGCTGGAGGATGGTGCAGTGACAGATAAAGCCCTGCCCTTGCGTAGCTTAAGAGCTGCGAAATCAGGTTTTAAGCCACAGACAATCCTCTCATCAGCGTATTCAAAAAGCCATTTTTCGCCGCTGATAAAAGAAAAATCCGGGCGAACTCCGACTGCGGTGATTATCTCTTCAGTAACATCAACCGGTTCGACCGGCGAGGAGGGAAAATCCATTTCGATCAGGTCATTACGTTGAGAGGCTGTGAGCCAGCCTGAACGGGTGAAAAAGCGGATAGTTTCTGCGGTTTTCGCTAACCCGGTTTGCCAGAGGATGTGCGCAGTGGACAGGGTGGCGTGTCCGCATAAATCCACCTCGACCTCAGGGGTGAACCACTGAAGATGATAGCCTCCCTGCTGCGGATGGACGAAAGCGGTTTCAGACAGGTTCATTTCACGCGCTATGGATTGCATCCATTCTGTCTCAGCCTGCTGCTCCAACAACACCACTGCCGCGGGGTTGCCTGCAAACAACTTGTCTGTGAAGGCGTCCACCTGATAGATTGGGATTGGCATACAGCCCTCCGGATAAACTATTCTCGAATTTCTCCGCCGTGAAAACTCAGGCGGTAGATGACCTGTTTTTTGAAAGAGATTGCTTCTTCACCTTCAAAAGAGGTCAGAGTGCCCCTCCACGAACAATGAAACTCAAAATCATCTTCAGTATATAACGAAGGTCCACGATAGGGGGCATCAGCCGGCGCTTTGGAGAGGGCAGCTTTCAGAAAGTGGCTAAAGCCATCGGGTACCTGCGCAGTCAACATTTTGCCGTAATAATTCATTCCCCAAACCGCCACGCCCTTTTGCCAAACGGCCTCTTCGCCAATAAAATGGAAGCCGCCCAGCCAGGTATCAATGTAAAGGTAAGGCTCTTCTTCATATTGCATGTCGTGTGAAAGCGGTCGTGAGGTCTGGTCAGCTGGTTTTCCTGAAGCATAGGTATTCTGCTTGGCACGGATTAGAAACTTGACAAATTCTTTTGATAACATATGGCCCTCTTAAGTTGAAATGGAGTAAATTGAAACAAAATGAATATTATAGGAATTATGTCCTAATTATATCATTTATGCTACAATAATCAAATGGATTTATTTGAACATGCGATGAATGAAAACCTGGCCTCAGAGGGTCCGCTGGCCGCGCGGCTGCGTCCGCGCACGCTGGATGAGTTTGTCGGTCAGGAACATATCATCGGCGAGGGCAAGCTGCTGCGCCGCGCGATCACGGCTGACAGGCTGTTTTCATCAATCATCTTCACTGGTCCACCGGGCACAGGCAAAACGACACTGGCGCGATTGATCGCAGCCCACACTGAGGCGCATTTTGAAAGCATTTCTGCGGTACTGGCCGGTGTAGCAGAACTTCGGCGTGTCATCTCAGAAGCAACCGACCGGCGCAAACTTTACCGCAGACGCACCATCTTGTTTGTGGATGAGGTACACCGCTGGAACAAGGCGCAGCAAGACGCACTGCTGCCGCATGTTGAAACCGGCATGATCACCCTGATCAGCGCCACCACCGAAAACCCCTACTTTGACGTCATTCCCGCGCTGGTCTCACGCTCGCGCATTTTTCTACTGGAATCGCTCACTCCTGAACACATGAGCACCATCCTCACGCGTGCGCTGACCGATCAGGAAGTGGGTTACGGCAAGCGCAATATAAAATTCGACGAGGATGCCCGCGAACACCTGATCCATATGGCAGGCGGGGATGCGCGCAACCTGCTCAACGCGATTGAACTCGCTGTAGAAAGCACACCCCCTGAAGGGGACGGCAGCACCCACATCACATTGGATGTGGCGCAAGAATCCATTCAGCGGCGGGCGCTGCTTTACGATCGTATGGGCGATGCGCATTACGACACGATATCAGCTTTCATCAAATCGGTGCGCGGCTCAGACCCCGATGCAGCGCTCTACTGGTTGGCCAAGATGATCCTGGCAGGCGAGGATCCGCGTTTTATTTTGCGTCGATTGATTGTGCTGGCCGGTGAAGATATTGGGCTGGCTGACCCGCGCGGTATTCAGGTCGCCTCGGCGGCAGCCTATGCCTATGAATATATTGGCATGCCCGAGGGGATTTATCCGATCGTGGAAGCGACATTATTTCTGGCCACGGCGCCGAAATCCAACTCGGCTGGCGCTTTCTTCAAAGCCAGGGAGAGCATCGAAACCCAGGGCAGCGGAGATGTTCCCATCCATTTGATGGACGGGAACCGCGATGCCAAAGGCTTTGGCCACGGCAAAGGCTACCAGTATCCACACATGTTTGAAGGTCACTTCATCCCGCAGCAATACCTGCCAAGTAAGCTATTGGGTACACATTTCTATGAACCTTCTGACCAGGGCTATGAGGGTCAGATGTCAGCATGGCTGACGCGCTGGCGCACAGCACAGGAACAGGCATTAGGCAAAAAAGAACAGTAAAACAACGGGGAGGGGTTATGGCAATTATTTACCTGGTGAGACACGGCAGAACGGATTTCATTGGCAAGAAATTGTGCGGCAACCTGCCTGGTATCCATTTGAATGAAGAGGGGCGAGTCCAGGCGCAAAAAGCGGCTGGGTATTTGAGCAACTTTCCAATCAAGGCGATCTATTCCAGCCCAATTGAGCGCGCCATGGAGACCGCACAAATTATCGTCTCCAAATCTGGTCTAGAGATAGACCCTGTTGATTTCCTGCGAGAAATCCATTTTGGCGATCTGCAAGGCATGGGAGGAAAAGATCTGACTGATCACCCATTGTGGATAAAATTTAACAGCGAACCTGGTGATATTCGTTTTCCGAATGGAGAGAGTGTGTCAGAGGTTTATGACCGGGTTTCAAAAGGATTGGGATTAATATCTCATCAATATGACAAAGAAGATCAATTCGCCTGCGTGGCACATAGTGATGTGCTGCGTTTGGCCATCTGTTGGGTGCTTGATCTGCCATTGGATAACTTCCACCAGCTAACGATTGACCCGGCCAGCATTTCAAAAATCGAAATCACACCAGAACGCAAAAAGCTTAGACTATTGAATCTTCAGCCCGATTAGTCTTTTATCAAATATTGAATCGCTTTGTTGACCGCCACAGCGCGGTGGCTAATCTGGTTCTTTTCTGGCATGGGTAAGTCTGCAAGGGTTCTGCCGACCTGCGGAATCCAGAAGAGGCGGTCGTAGCCAAAACCGTATTCGCCGCTCTCACGGGTGATGATTTCGCCCTGCACCTCGCCATCGAAATATTGCGTTGGCATGCCTGGTGCGGCCACAGCCACTGAGCACACAAAACGCGCCATCCAGGGGGTGGGTTTATCAGCCAATTCGGCCAGCAGTTTGGCGCGGCGGTCTGCATCTGTGGCACCGGCAGTGGGCACGTAACGCTTGGAGTGCAATCCTGGCCGCCCATCCAGGGCTGCGACCTCAAGGCCGGTATCATCCGCCAGGGTCACGAGGCCAGAAAGCTGACACAAAGTCTCGGCCTTTAGCGCTGCGTTTTCAGCATAGGTAGAGCCTGTTTCATCTACATCCGTGTCAATGCCAAGATCCGTAGGGAAACACAATTCAAACGGAAAGCCCTCAAACAAAGCGGAAATCTCTGCTTTCTTACCTTTATTATTAGTCGCAATGAGAATTTTCATTTTTACCCTTTAATATTTATGAATAATATCATAAAAAATTGACTTCGATAAACCGGTATGCTATAATTTGAATCGTTGAAATTATATCCTTGTAAACGGCCGACACCTTGACTATTCAACGTTTTCCATTACGCTTTAATGTTGGTTACTTTCACAATTTACCGGTGGGAAGTCATCGAGACATCCATTTTGAGTTCCCGGAAATCCATTTACCACCCGATTTAGATTTAAAACAGTTTTCAGGTCTCGTTCACATTTCGCGGACGCCACAAGGGTTGCTTTTCGAGGGCAAATTTGAAGCGATCGCCCAAACTGAATGCGTACGTTGTCTTGAACCATTTGATCTTCAACTCAACACTGAGTTTGATGAAGTTTATGCCTATAATTCAGGATCATTTACCGAATCGGGGTTGTATGTACCTGAAGACGGCAACATTGATTTGAGTCCGGTGGTTCGCGAATATTTGCTGGTCGAAAGTCCGATCAAACCAATTTGCACACCAGAATGCCAGGGGTTATGTATCGAATGCGGCGAAAATCTCAATTTATCAACCTGTGAACATCAGGCTCGTATCGTGTTGGATAACGCTTAGCGGGATATTAGTTTAGTAGAAAAGCGGTCCATCCGCAAATTAATAAAAATGATGAGGGAGTTGTTTTGGCTAATCCTGGAAGGCGCGTACGCAGCACCGAGATCCTGAATATGCTGCTAGAAAAAGCAGATATACAGGGTTACCTGACTACCGAGGATCTGATGGAGTTCTATCCAGACGTCAGCAAAGACGCGGAAAGAATCGAATCAGTGATGGTGGCCTTGCGCCGGCACGGGGTTGAGATATTAGACACCGATCTTGAAATGGATATGGGTGAGATTGACCCCGCCCTGCCCGCATCGGATATGGACACCTTCAACAACCTGGATAACATCTCTTCCGACGACACGATCGGCCTTTATCTCAAAGAAATGTCACGCGTTCCACTGCTGAGTCTCAACGAAGAGACCGAGATCGCCCGCCGCGTCGAAGACGGCCGCGCCAGCAAGAAAGAACTTGACCGTTCGAATGGCACCTGCCCCGCCGATCGTAAACTGCTCTTGCAAAGTTTAATTGAAGATGGCATATTAGCCCGCGAACACCTGATCAAAGCCAACACCAGGCTGGTGGTTAGCGTGGCCAAACGCTATGTCGGCCGGGGTGTACCTTTTCTTGATCTGATCCAGGAAGGCAACCTGGGTCTGATGAAAGCAGTTGAGAAGTTTGATTATCATCGCGGATTCAGGTTTTCGACCTACGCCACCTGGTGGATCAGGCAGACCATTACCCGCTCGATTGCAGACCAGGGGCGCACCATCCGTGTGCCGGTGCACATGGTGGATCGCATCCGCCAACTTTACAAAATCACCCACGAGATGGAACAAACCCTGGGTCGCATTCCCAATACCACGGAATTGGCTGATAAACTGGAGCTGCCGATCGACAAGATCGAATGGATGCTTCAGGTATCATGGCTGCCCCTTTCACTTGAAAGCCCGATCAACGACGATGAAGAAGACTCCGAATTGGGTCAATTTGTCGAAGACCAGTTCACCCCGTCCCCTATGGACAGTACCTACGCCAAGCTGCTGCGCGAAAAGATAGAAGAGGTGCTCGAAAGCCTGCCCCCGCGTGAAGCACGCATCCTGCGGCTGCGCTTCGGTCTTGAAAACGGACATAACTACACGCTTGAAGAAGTGGGCGAGAAATTCGGTCTGACCCGCGAACGCATCAGGCAGATTGAAAGCAAAGCCTTAAGACGGCTGCGCCATCCGCGAAGAGCAAGACAATTGAAAGAATACTTATAAAACCACCGCATTGAAATTTGACAACGTGGTGGTTTTTTTACGGTTATTTTTCCGCTTCCATCTCACGCTCCCATTGGGCAACCGCTTCACGGATGAGCTGCTGCACGTCTGGATAAGGGATGGCGTCAATGCCGTCGAATTTCTCAAGGCCAATCCACACATCCACACCCTGATGGCTATTTTCAATCAACTTAATGCCCTTTTCTTTGATCGGGCTGTTAACCAACATTCTCTCAATAATCAAACTGATCTGTCCGGCAATGGTCTTGGGTTTATCCTCCGCGGGTATTACAGCCAAATCCTCCGCTTCTTTAGATTTTAAGGCTTTTGCCACAGACCAATCCAATACCGGTTCGATGGGAGGCAGATCTGCTGTTCCACCAGATGTACCAGTAATTATATTCACAGGGGTTGATTCTTTGACTTCAGGGTTTCTGCCTGCCCACGCGGACCATAACGTCAGCAATTTGTTTACCCTGGTTTTTTGATCAGCGGTTAATACTGAATAATCGCGGTAAAAACCGCCATCTATGTGGGTAACAATTTTTTTACCGCTCGGGCTATACAATAGGCTGGCAGCCTGGGCAAACCCGTCTTTCACTAGATCTTGAGGCGGCTGATTGGTTTCATCCGATTTTGATTCACGTGAAGAAAACAGACTTGCAACCAACAGCCCGACCAGAAGACCAATCACTGCTGCCAGGATCAAGAAAATGGGAGTAATTTCAACCTGCATGGCTGCCTCTAGAGTAGTTCACAAAAGGATAATAACAAATGGATACCCCTAAATAATACATGATTCCCCGTGATTTATTACCCAATAAATTTGTTAAGCTGCCTTTGGCTGGCAGTGCGGACAAAAATGAGTGCCCCGCTGACCAACTACCATTCGCTGTAAGATCGCTCCACAGCGGAGGCATGCTTCACCATCACGTTGATAAACCTTAAAGTAATTCTGAAAATCGCCGCCACGGTAAACCCAGTCTATACTGGCGCCATTACGTTTGATGCCTTCGTGTAACACTTCTCTGATGGCGTTCAAGAGTAATGCAGCTTTTTCAAATGGAATCAAATTTGCAAGTGTAGTTGGATGGATGCCCGCAATAAACAGGGATTCATCCGTGTAGATGTTGCCCATGCCAGCCATGAAAGTTTGATCTAGCAACAAGGGTTTGATCTGACGCTTACTGCGGTTAAGCTTTTCAAA
>Ga0351948_1071_pt1 | contig 12846 bp, 12 predicted proteins | sample BONcelT113001G14_FD_206852 | JGI IMG/M metagenome (GOLD analysis project Ga0351948, IMG submission 206852) | Enriched cells from coal bed in the Powder River Basin, Montana, United States - BONCAT cells T11 rep3 HSBNCT.T11.300.1.G14 ...
CAAAAATTAGGTAGCCAGTATGGGCAATCATGCGGTCTGTCGGACGGAAACGTGAAGGTTCGGTTTTGTAATAACGCTGTGAAATATCACAAACATCAATAAATGCAAAGTCGTTGCGGCGCAAGGCTGTTAGCAACGAGGTTACCTGGTTCATGGTAGGCAAAATACTGGCGAAAAAACCACCAGGTTTCAGAGCCAACTTAACCTGTTTCAAGTAATCGTATGGGTTAGCCACATCCAGAAAAACGGCATCCACACCGATTTCATCAAACCCTTCACGAATATCACGAACTTTGAATTCAATATTACCGGTCAGCCCAAGTTTTTCGAGACTGCGGATGGCGATTTTTTGATTGGACTCCTTGGCTTCATAGGAATAAATGCGCCCACTGTCGCCAATTGCATAAGAAAGCGCAGTCGTAAATGATCCGCTGCCTGTGCCAGCTTCAATAATCCTGGTGCCAGGTTTTACTCCAAGTTGAATCAAAATGTATCCGATTTCTTTTGGGTACATAATTTGGGTTGCGCGTTTAGTGCTTTTCAAAATATCAGGTAATGAAGGCTGAAGCAAAAAGAATGGGCTGCCATTATGACTGAATATTTGAATGCCCCATGGCTTGCCAATCAAATCATCATGCTTGATCACACCCCTGTGAGTATGAAATTCTCCTCCATCAATCAGTGTAAAAATGAATGATTTATGGCTCAATCCCACTAATTGGATAAGATCTCCGGCACGTGTATATGCTTGTTCGATTTCAACTGACAATAAGTCCTCCAAAAGGTAACCGCTCTATTCTTTATGATTTTTTTCTACACTTGCCATGCTCAGCCACCAACCCGCGAACAGAAGCAGTATGGAACCAATCAGACTAGTTCCCAAATTAATTGGTCCCAAGGGTAAAAAATGCAAATTGGCTAGAAAACCAACAAAATGTCCCAACCAAAAACCTGCAATCGCCAACAAGTTATACATCAACAACCATTTAAATCCACCGCCGCGCCAGAAATGAAAGGCATTCCCCAAAATTAATGCCATCAAAATACCCAGAATTACAGATGGAAATGTCATCTTTATTCCCTCATGGTTGATTGAATAATTCCGCTGCCTAGAACTTCATCCTCATTATAAAGCACAGCAATCTGTCCAGGGGTGGCGTCACGAACAGGTTTATCCAAAACGATCCTGATGCTACCATTTTCCAAAATTGTATAGTTGCATGGCGCTGGTATGGATTTATACCGTATCTTCACTTGTGCAGTGCCAAAATGTTTATCGTGATTTCCTGAAATCCAATTAAATGGATTTGTAAGAATAACATTTTGACCTAATTCGTCTTGTGTTCCAATAATGACTTCATTATTGGTTGAATCCAGAGAAATCACATAATGCGGAATACCCAGTCCTGAACCAAGACCTTTACGCTGACCTATCGTATATTGATTCAATCCTTGATGTTCTCCCACGATGTCGCCGGATACATTTTTGATCAAGCCTGGTTTTGCAAGAACAGTTCCATATTGTTTCAAGAAACCACGGTAACCCTGTGCACCAACAAAACATAAATCTTGTGAATCTTCTTTTTCAGAAACAGTTAAGCCATACTTACGCGCCATTTCGCGAACTTCGGATTTGAGCAGTCCACCCAATGGAAAAATGGTGTGCTGCAATTGGCTTTGGGTCAAACCTGACAGTGCGTATGTTTGATCTTTTTTCTCGTCCACGCCTTTTACTAATTGGCATAATCCGTTTTCATCTTTCAGAATTCGGGCATAATGACCGGTTGCCATGAATTCAGCCCCCATATCGGAGGCTTTCCTCAGCAGTTCGCCCCATTTTATGGTTCGATTGCAGTGAAAGCATGGATTCGGCGTGAGTCCATCTTGATAGGCTTGAATGAAATAATCAACCACATTTTGTTTGAACGCTTCTTTTACATCAATAACATAGAACGGAATGTGGAACTGTGAAGCTACTTCTCGAGCTTGGGCAATACTTTCAGGCGTACAGCAAGCGTTTTCTGCCTGATCGCAATCACCCACCCACATCTTGAGCATCATTCCCGTGACATCATATCCCTGTTCCACCAATAACGCCGCCGCCACGGAACTATCCACACCGCCGCTCATGGCAACAACAACCTTATCGGCCATTCTCACTCCGCTTTTCGTTGCGCAGACGCTTAACCACTTCTGGTAACAAACTAATTAAGCTGTCAATTTCTTCTATTGTTGAAAATTTTCCTAAAGTAATGCGCAGTGAGCCTATTGCCAGGTCGGGTTTAATGCCCAGGGCAAGCAGCACTTCTGAGGGCTTTGGATTGCCCACCTTGCACGCAGACCCGGAAGACACAGCAAAACCCGCCATATCAAGCGCAATCAACAATTCGTTGCCCGAAAGACCTTCAAACACGAAACTTGCGTGGTTTGACAACCTATTCATTTGATCGCCGGTCAAATAGCTACCAGCAATATTTTGCAATACACCTGTGATTAGTTTGTCACGAAGTTTTACTAATCGTATATTTTCAGATTCAACTTTGCCAAAGTTAATTTCCAGTGCTTTTGCCATGCCAACAATCAGCGGAACATTGCTTGTGCCTGCCCTGAACCCTGATTCTTGAGCTCCGCCTGTAATCTGAGGCAATAATGGCGCAAATTTCTTTTTGAACAGCAAACCTATACCTTTTGGCCCATATAACTTATGAGCGCTGATACTCAAATAATCCACTTCAAGCTCATCCAAATCAATTTGAAGATGAGCCGCTGCTTGCACAGCATCGGTGTGGAACAAAATCCCCTTTTCATGACATATCTTGGCTGCTTCCTTTATCGGATTAATTGATCCAATTTCATTATTTGCATAGATGATGGAAACCAATGCCACTTGTTTAGTTAATTGATTTTCCAAATAAGATAAATTAATAATACCGTTATTGGCTACGCGCAGTTCGTTATAAATAAATCCTGATTTTTGCTGCAATTGTGAGGCAGTTTGAGTAATTGCATCATGCTCGACGCTGCTGGTCAAGATTTTTGTTGCCCCGGTGCGTTTTCGCTGTTCTAATGCTGCCCCACGCAGTGCCAGATTGTCACTTTCGCTGCCACCACTAGTAAAGATGACGTCGTAATCATCAGCATTGAATAAACTTTTTATCGCGCGGCGGGCTTGTTCGATTGCGCCGTCTGCTTGTTGTCCATAGTAATGCGCAGATGACGGATTGCCAAACTCATGGCTGAAATATGGCAGCATGGCTTCCAAAACTTGTTGATCTACGGGAGTTGTTGCGGCGTAATCCAGATAAATCCTGTCCAATTTTCCTCACATTGCGCATGATTATAGCATGGTTAGACAAGTAGTTTTTTTCAAATCCAAACACTGATATAATTATCAATCAGAATATTATTGGAGTGAATATGAATTCAAAAATTATTTTTGGTACTGACGGTTGGCGTGGTGCAATCGCTGAAGATTATACTTTTGAGAACGTACGCAGGTGCACTCAGGGTTTTGCTGATTACCTTCTGAAAGAAGGGTTCAAGGGGAAGTGGATTGTTGTCGGTTACGACAAACGCTTTTTGTCGGAGTATTTTGCCCGCACCGTATGTGAAGTCTTGGTTGGTAACGGAATGAAAGCCTATTTAACGGATGGCGCCACTCCCACCCCGGTAATTTCTTATGCCGTCGTGGACAAAAAAGCCTCCGGCGCTGTTAACATCACTGCTTCGCATAATCCCCCGGTGGATAATGGCTTCAAGGTCCGTGATTCAAACGGCGGAGCCATTCCCCCAGACGATCTCAAAATGATTGAAAACTTAATTCCCGATACTGATGAAAATGTAAAACTTATTGCCTATGACGAATGTGTCAAAAATGGTGATGTGGTAGTCTTTGACGCCTCAGTTAATTACATAACACATTTAGCTGACCTTATTGACCTGGAACCCATAAAAAAAGCCGGCCTTACCGTCATGGTGGATGCTATGTGGGGCAACGGCGCGGAATGGTTTACCCGCTTGTTGAGTGGCGGCAAAACAAAGATCATCGAAATTCACAACACCCGCAATCCGATTTTTCCTGAAATGAAACGCCCTGAACCCATTCCGCCCAACATTAATGTTGGCCTCAAAGCCACCACAGATAATAACGCTGACATTCTCTTGATCACCGATGGTGATGCAGATCGTGTGGGTGTTGGCGATGAAAACGGCGTGTTTATCAACCAACTTCAGGTATATGCCCTCCTTGCCTACTATTTGCTTGAAATACGCAAGCAGCGCGGTACGATCGTCAAAACGCTTTCCACAACCAGCATGCTCGAGAAACTGGGCAAACTATATGATGTGCCGGTCATTGAAACCGGTGTTGGTTTCAAATACGTGGCTCCCAAAATGGTTGAAACAGATGCCATGATTGGCGGCGAAGAATCTGGCGGTTATGCCTTTAGAGGCAATGTCCCCGAACGTGATGGCATTTTAGCCGGCCTTTTCATGCTTGATTTCATGGTCAAAACAGGCAAGAAACCCTCTGAACTTCTGGCTGAACTCTTTTCCAAGATCGGCGCACATTATTATGACCGCGTTGATACCGCATTTACAGGTGATAAAAAGGCACGCCAGCAAGCCATTTTGGACGCCAAACCTGAAACTATCGGCGGCATTAAAGTAACAGGTCTAAACACCACCGACGGCTACAAATTTGAGTTGGAAGATGGTGGATGGCTCTTGATCCGCTTTTCTGGAACTGAAGCCATTATGCGTGTCTACTGTGAGACCACACAACAAGATAAGGTTCAGGCTATTTTGCAAGACGGATTGCGCATTGCCGGATTGGCATAATTGTGCTCTTTGTTGATACGCACTGCCACTTGAATTTTGAACCTTTTCAAGAAAACATATACCAAATTGTGGAACGTGCACAAGAAGCTGGTGTTAAAAGGATAGTTGTCCCTGGCATTGATCTAGTCACAAGCAGAAAAGCCGTTGAATTGGCAGTGAAATTTGATTGTATTTATGCCGCAGTGGGTATCCATCCCAACGAAGCGGAAAAATTTGACGATAGCCAGATAAAGGCTCTTGAAGACATGCTAAGTGAGCCAAAAGTTGTTGCTATTGGCGAAATTGGACTGGATTTCTATCATCACCCGGAAAATGCTGACCTTCAAGACCAACTGCTGGATTCTATGTTGGCTCTGGCGAAAAAACATCAAAAACCGGTAATTCTTCACAGTAGAAACGCATTAGATGTTTTGTTGGTTAAGATTAAACAATGGATTGTCGATCAACAACCTAATAACAACGCGTATTTAGGTGTATTTCACGGGTTTGAAGGAAACTCAGCCCAAGCCAAAGAAACAAGATCCATGAAAATGGCTATAGGTGTCGGCGGACCCATTACCTTCAAAAATGCGCATGATAAACATATAATGGTAACTGAACTTGGTCTTGAGAATCTGGTATTAGAAACAGATTCTCCACTGCTCTCGCCCCATCCTTATCGGGGTCAAACCAATGAACCTTTCCGGATTCCTTTGATTGCAGAAAAGATCGCTTCATTACTGAAAATACCAACAGAAAAAGTAAGTGAAATTACGAATCAGAACGCACAATCTTTATTTAGATGGGACGAAATCAATTGATTTCTACGACAACAACTTTAACCGAGATTCAAGCAGGCATCGAAGCAGTAGAAAAGCTAATGCGCACCCAGGCGGATGACTATAATGGTGACCTGAAATCCGCTCTCTCATTACTTCTCTCCTCAGGTGGCAAACGCATTCGCCCAAGAATTATTTTATTGTTAGGAAGAATCCTAAAAGCCAACGAAGAAACATTGATTACACTAGCTTCAGCGATTGAATTATTGCATACAGCTACACTGGTTCATGATGACTTGATTGATGGCGCTTTGTTGCGCAGAGGTGTTGCCACACTCAATTCCAAGTGGTCTGCTGCAGCAACGGTCTTAACCGGTGATTTCATTTTTGCCAGCGCAGCGTATTTAGCCGCAAAAACCAACTCAATTGAGGTTATGAAGGTTTTTTCAACAACCCTAATGACCATAGTAAATGGTGAAGTGAATCAACTTTTTAACTCGCGATGTAACACCAGCAAATCTGATTATTACAAGCGAATTTATGCCAAAACTGCATCCTTGTTTGAAGCTGCCACACATACCACATCCATCCTCAGTCCCGTTTCTGACTTGGATCGTGACCGTATGCACAGATTTGGATATGAACTTGGCATGGCTTTTCAGATTGTAGATGACGTGCTGGATTATTCAGGTGATCAAGCGGTGGTAGGCAAACCAGTTGGCGGTGACCTTCGTCAAGGTCTCGTAACCCTTCCCATGCTTTACTTCATTGAGTCAAATCCACAAAATGAAGTTGTTCAATCCTTGCTTCAAGGTAAATGCATTGAAGATGATCAATCTGTGGACAATGTCATCCAGGCGATCCTTACAAGTTCAGCCATTGAACACTCTTTAAACGAAGCCGAACAATTTGCCAAACGCGCCCTTGATTTGATTGCTGATCTACCTGCATCTCCGTATAAAGATGAGCTGGTTTATCTGACAGAAACCAGTATTGTACGTAAGAACTAAGTCTGAACCTTAAAACAAAAAGCCGCTAAAGCGGCTTAAGTAGTGCGCTGAGAGGGACTTGAACCCTCACGCCTTGCGGCACATGGCCCTCAACCATGCCTGTCTGCCAATTCCAGCACCAGCGCGACAACTTGACTATTATAACTGGCAACGTGGTAGTGTCAAGCATATCCGTTGGCAGCCAAAGTATTTTAAAAAAGAGGAAATCATGACAATTATTCTTGATGCAATGGGAAGCGATGACTATCCCGAACCTGAAATTTTAGCAGCCATTGAACTGCAAAAAATGGGCGAAGATGTACTGCTGGTCGGCAGCCAGGAGATTATAAAACAGCATCAATCCAAACTTGGTCTTGATCATATCAAACTACAAGTCTTTGATGCTCCTGATATTGTTGAGATGACCGACAAACCGGTGGAATCCGCCCGGAAAAAACCCAACAACTCCATGGCAGTCGGTTTAAACCTGGTCAAAGAAGGCAAAGCTGAAGCCTTCGTCACAGCCGGCAACACAGGTGCTGCCTACTTCAATGCAGTCACCATTCTCAAACGGCTCTCGGGCATATCCCGCCCTGCTCTCACTGCCATCATCCCTGTGAAAAATCGCAAATGCGTATTCTTGGATACCGGCGCAAATGCAGACTGCCGTCCTGAATTCTTACTTGAATTTGCAGTCATGGGCAGCACCTATGCAAGCAAACTTTTCAACACAGACGCAGCGAAGGTCGGTTTACTCTCAAATGGCGAAGAAGCCGGCAAAGGTAATCAACTGGTCAGGGATGCTTATCCACTGCTTCAGAATAGTGGTCTAAACTTTTACGGCAACGTTGAACCTAAAGAAGTTTATGCTGGTCATGTAGATGTGGTTGTTGCAGACGGTTTTTCTGGCAATGTTTTTATCAAATCCAGTGAATCTGTGGCTAAATTGATACTGGATATTCTTAAAGAAGGCATTTCATCGCGCTTTTTGAGCAAAATTGGTTATTTAATGGCCAAACCGGCGTTTTCGTCTCTCAAGAAAATGATGGATCCATCAGAAACAGGTGCGGGCATTCTTCTTGGTGTCAACGGCCTCGTATTTATCGGCCACGGTCGTTCTGATGCCCGTGCGTTGATCTCGGCTGTAAAACTTGCACGTAGCACAATTGCCAAAGGTCTTATGGAATCCATGCGCACTGATATCCAGGCCAAATTATCTCAACCATCGCTTTCATCAGAAGAAAAAGGATAAACATGAAAATTGTCTCTAACGAAAAATTGATCAAGCGCAACACTCGAATTGGCAATATTACTTCCCTGGCTTCTGTTGCTGTCCTTGGCGTGGGGATGTATTTTTCTTTCAAAGATGTGGATGGCCAGTACCTGCCTTTGACTTTTTCATCTTTGATTGTAGGGTTCCTGCTTTTCCAGGTCGGCAATTTTTATATGAACCGCTTTGGCAAATCACCCCGCCCTGATCAGAAAATCAGTGCCGCCCTCAAAGGTATGGATGATAAATACACCCTCTATCACTTCACAACCAACATTCCCCATTTGTTGGTCGGCCCAAGCGGCATTTATTGCCTTTTACCCTATAACCAACCCGGGACTATTGCCTATAATGCAACAAAAAATCGTTGGAAGCAAACTGGCGGCAATTTCTTCTTAAAAACCTTTGGTGGCGACAGTCTGGGACGTCCTGATTTGGATGCTAATTATGCTATTTCTGATATCACCAAATATTTTGAAAAGAAGGGTGTTGACCTTGGAACCACGGTACCTGATCCTATTCTGGTATTCGTAAATGATAAGGTCACGCTAAACTCTGAAGGTTATGCTGGAGGCGCTGTTACCGCAGATAAACTCAAAGAGTACATCAGAAAACGTGCTAAAACTGCGCCATTAACCCCTGAATTATTAACCGCGATTTCACAAAAATTAGACTCCAAGTAAAAATATCCTGAATTAATTCTAAATTCAGGATATCCTTCATTTTTATTTGCAGAGGAGGTACGTGAACCTCCTCTATTTTTATTATTGTTCGTCTTTTTTGGTCGTTCTTCTTGGGCTGCGCACGGTTGTACTTCGCGTTCCAGTCGAATGAGCTGAGTTACCACTAGCACCACGAGAACTAGTGCGAGGTGGACGCGAACCGCTGCCAGTAGGTCTTCGCGGGCTGCGATTTCCTGCGGCACCTGGTTTACCCGAATTACTCCGTTTGCCGTCGTTATAAGTACTTTTTTCTTCAGGGCTGAAAGAATCAGTTTTGCGTGAGCCACTGCTGTAGGTACTGGTGGTGCTCCGTGTGCTTCGCGAACCAGAAGGTCTCGAAGCAGATGGTCGCGCACTTGAAGGACGCGTACCGGTAGGTTTTGAGCCAGTTGGGCGTTCACTGCTTCCGTTAGTGCTTCGAGGTGCACGACTGCTCGGCCTTGGTTTTGAAAAATCGTTACGTTTTGTTGCTTCTTCAGGGTCTGTTTTTGTGTGTGATCTGGTTGCCCCCACTCTTCTTGGGGTTTTTAAAAGCCGGGGCGGTCGTGAAGTGTCTTTCAATGCCCCAATCTCTTCACTGGTGAGTGACCTATAATCGCCGGTTTTCAATTTTCCCAGTCTTAATGTGGCAATTCTGGTACGCACTAACTTGACAACAAACAAACCAGTTAACTTTGCAGTTTCACGAATTTGACGTTTGTGCCCTTCTTTCAAGATCACGCGAATCCAGGTCCCCTTACCTGCTGTTCCTTCAACGGTGACACTTGCCGGTGAGGTTCTGTGACCATCTTCCAACACCACACCTCGGCGCCAAATTTCCATTTGTTTGACATCGGGATGAGTTGCCACCAATACACGGTATTCTTTCTCATGTTGATAGCGTGGATGCGTCAATTTATTGACCATATCGCCATCATTGGTGAGTATAACAAGTCCTTCGCTTTCGTAATCAAGTCGTCCAACTACTGCTAAATCTGAGGCACCCTCGACCATATTAAAAACTGTTCGTCGGGTATCTTCATCATAAACTTTATCGCATAGAACAAACCTGGGCTTATAGTAAGCGATATAGCGTAACTGAAGTTCTGTAGGCAATGTCTTACCATCAACTGTGATAGTATCTGATTCAGCATCTGCTTTTTCGCCTAAAAGGACGGCTTTGCCATTTACTGTAACTCGACCTGTGGTAATTAGATCTTCACAAGATCTTCGCGAACCGAAACCGGCTCGTGCCAGAATTTTTTGTACTCTTTCTTCAACCATTAGTTAATCCTTCAAAAGGGTGTTTCTGGATTGCTCTGATTCGGGTTCTTCCACATCATATGGCGGAAGTTGTTCCAATGAATTTAAGCCAAAATGCTGCAAGAAATCAACAGTTGTTGAAAACAAAATCGGACGCCCCGGTCCGTCTGCCCTTCCTACTTCCTGGATCAACCCTTTGGATAATAAGCTCTTAATCACACCGTCGCTGCTGACACCTCGAATCGCATCAATGCCAGGTCTTGTGATCGGTTGTTTATACGCAATAATAGCCATGGTTTCAAGTCCGGCACGTGATAAGCGTTGTGTTGATTCAATGCCTAAAAACTTTTCGACATCACCTGCGTATTCAGCAGCAGTTGTAAGCTGGTAGCGGCCTCCATTACTTTGAATTGCAATCCCACGTCTACCAGAATATTCCTGTTGAAGCTGCACCATCGCAGATTCAACCTCCTTTGACGGGATCGTCAACGCTTCACTAATTTGTGAAACGGTGGCAGGACCCGATGCCACAAAGAGGAGTGCCTCAATGCGTGGGAGGTGATTTGTTACAGTCATTTCAGGTGATTGATCAGTCATGCTATAATTGCAAAGTTAAGAAATAATTTAGCGCTTCATTATAATCTAATAATTGGTTTGATACTATTTTGACACGAAAAATCCTCTCTCTCATCTCAATATTTTTGGTATTTTTATCTGGCTGCGATATTTTGACCACAGGTAAAAATATCAATGTTGTAATTGTAGATAATGCTACTCAAAAAACGTTGAGCGTTCCATCAGGCAGCAGTGTAAAGCAGGCAATTGAAACCGCCGGTATTTCTCTCAATGCTCTTGACAAAACCAATCCCATCAGCACTACTCTTCTTTCTGAAAACACTAACATTACCATTACCCGTGTTACTGAAGAATTCTCCATTGAACAATCCATTGTGCCATTTGAACAGCAAACGGTTAAAAATGAATCACTTCCAGAGGGGCAATCTGTTTTAATTCAGGCTGGCGCGAATGGCATTCAGCAAAACACATATCGCATCCTTTTCGAAAATGGGGTGGAAACTTCAAGAACCTTCGTCAGCAGCGAAATTACTCAGGCTGCCAAACCAGAAATTCTCATGATTGGGGTTCAATCTCCATTTACGCCACAAACCATTTCAGGTACGATCGCCTACATCTCTTCTTCAAACGCATGGGTTATGGAAGACAGTACAATCAACCGCCGCCTGGTGGTATCCACCGCTGATCTTGATGGCCGTGTATTCTCGGTATCACCAGATCGTGAATGGCTGCTATTCTCGCGCCTTTCTACTGAAGAAGGGCTCATCAATACCTTATGGGTCGTTAATTTGAACGCTGAGTCTCCTGAGCCCATTAGCACAGGCATTTCTAACGTGGTCAACTATGCAGATTGGGTTCCCGGCAGAGGACGCACATTCGCTTTTTCTACCGTTGATCCAGTACCTACCGCTCCAGGCTGGAATGCGAATAATGATTTGCTGCTTTATCGTTTTGATGCTGACGGAAAACCGCTTGAAACAAAATTGATTGTGGACAAAAATTCAGGTGGTATTTCTGGTTGGTGGGGTGCAAGCTACGAATGGTCTACTGATGGAAGTAAAGTAGCCTACTCCAGACCTGATTCCATTGGATTGGTTGACTTAGAATCTGGCGCGTTGATCCCTTTGGCAGAATTTGATGTTTTTAACACAGGCAGTGATTGGGCTTGGGTACCCGGTATAAAATGGTCACCAGATGATCAATCAATATTCACAACACTTCTACCAGGTTCCTCAAATGGAACATTCACAGTACCGACATTATCTGTTATTTTGATCGACGCTCAGATAGTAATCAATCTGGTTTCCAACTGCGGATTATTCTGCTATCCCGCACCTTCACCGGTAAACAAAGAGGGACGTTATTCCGTCGCCTATCTTGGCGCTATCTTACCAGATCAAAGCGAAACCAGCCGCTACAATCTCAAACTCATGGATCGTGATGGCTCTAATCAACGCAAGTATTATCCCGATGAAGGAATTCAAGGTTTATTACCTCAAACCCTCAAATGGTCCCCGTCATGGTCAGATGACCAACTTATAGCAGGCATTGCTCAAGGCAATCTAATCTTGGTCAATACAGATCTGGGCTCTATCAAACAAATAACCGGAGACGGTTCCATCAGTAAAGTGGACTGGAAATAAAGCAATCATAACTTTTTAGGTTATAAAATTTATATATTTCGTTGGAGAATTCATGAGTTTGATAAACAAAAAAAAAGAAATCAAGCGTTTTATTAAATTTGGTATTGTTGGATTTACAGGATCTGTTATAGATTTTGGAATTTTTAACCTTTTAACCATCGCTTTTGATGTTGCATCGATTGCCTCAAGCACAGTGTCATTTGCCCTTGCGGTGATCAACAATTTTGTATTAAACCGATTTTGGACCTATCCAGAAACCCGTCAAACCCCTATTTATAAGCCACTGGTGAAATTTATTATTGTGAGCTGTCTTGGTCTGGCGATCAGAATTCCGCTATTTGCATGGCTTGAAAAAGTGCTCATTCCTCTGGCTGAAAAAACCATCCCAAATGTGCTTACCCCCACCATCGTTGGACACAACCTTTCGCTTGCAATAGTCATCGGTGTAGTCATGTTGTGGAATTTCTTTGTAAATCGTTTCTGGACCTTCAAAAGCGTCCCCGCATAAGAGAACCCCGGAGTTATATATGGCCTCGCATGAAGAAAGATTAAAACGTTGTCTCGCTGGTGAAGTAGTGGATCGTGTGCCTGTTTCATTATGGCGGCATTTCCCGGTTGAAGATCAATCGCCTGCCTTACTTGCCCGTGCAGTGGTAAATTTTCAAGAAACCTACGATTTTGATTTCGTAAAAATTACGCCATCCTCTTCATTTTGTGTTGCGGATTGGGGTTCGCGCGATCAATGGAACGGCAATACCGAGGGATCGTGCGAGTATATTCAATATCCGGTTCATCATTTTGAAGATT